>OQVL01000992.1_pt1 | contig 16320 bp, 18 predicted proteins | sample 1691501 | NCBI WGS metagenome assembly OQVL01 (sample SAMN03418253, study PRJEB22391) | human gut metagenome | biome: human-gut; feature: organic feature; material: feces | host: Homo sapiens | place: Tanzania | collected 2013-01 | reverse complement strand
CAGCCGCATGGCTCTGTTTGATCTCACGTTAATTATACAATCGGAGTATTGCAAATGCAAATAAAAATTTACAAAAAAACAAATAATTTTTTGTATAACGACTTGACTTTGCGTTATTTTCAATGTATTATTCAGCGAAGGAGTCATCATGAGACCTTGCTGACATTGTAACTACGTTGGAAGTTGCAATGCACTGTCTGCAGGAGAATCGGAATCGTTGCATGAATCCATATAACGGGAGAGCGGGCTTTGCGAATGCAAAACAGCGGGCAACCATACTGGTCTTACGGGATTTTCCCGTTTGAACTCTTTCCTTTGTCTTTCTTCCTGCCGTGCAAGTGTGGCATTCCTGTGGCGGGAGGTGATCATGCCTGAGCTGCCGACACAAGAACAGTTTGTCCGTAATAAACGGGGGCATCTTCAACGAATGAATCTCGTTACACGGTATTGTGCTTTTTTTCAAGGCATTCTGCTGGTTACGGTAGGATGCTGTTTTCCGGAACTTTACCACTGGGGCATGGGCTGTGCATCCTCGCAAAAAGCTGCCATGCTGATACATCGTCTGGCAATTGGTGGATTGCCTGTGATATTGATTTTTTTGCTCGTAGTGTGCGATGGAATCAGAATTCTGCTGTCAGCATTTCAATGCTGTCCTCATTGTCACCATTGGTATTTCTGGCGTTCTGAACTTGTGGCAGGAAATCAATGTCCGTATTGCCGTAATCGGTTGTATATTCCCGGAAAAATCGGCGAGCTGCCTTATGTGAAACCTTCCTATGAGGGAATCGTCTACATTTATTTTGTCCTCGCCACTTTTCTGCTGAGCGCACTCGCTTGTATATTGATCATTATGAACGCTTCGGGAAGCGGCTTGTTGTATACGCAACTTACATGGATTGGCGTTGGAACGGCATGGATTATTCTGTTCCCCGTGTCTGTCTGGCTTTACAATAAGTTCGTCTGTCATCAAAGAGAAAAAGATCGCAGAAAGAATGTTTGTCCGCACTGTCATGAATATTACGATCCATTGATTCTGCGTATGAGCGGCAACTGTTCTTCCTGCGGGTCACAGCTGGATTCGGAATGGCCGCCGCCTGAGCCGGAGCCTCTGGCGGATTTACCGACGCTCCGGGAAGTTTGTGCTGCTAAGAGTAAAACAGTTTCTCTTGTCTCTTTGCTTTTCTTCGGATATTTTCTTTTCTCCATAATACAGCTGTGTTTGCCAGAGGAACACGCTTTACAGGCGATTCCATCCTTTTTCCCCTGGGGGATTGCGGTTTTCATCATTTTTCTGGCGATCCATTTTTTTCGGTTTCGGAGAATTGCAAAAGTTTTTTTGAGATGTCCATACTGTCAAGGTCGTTGCTGTCGAGCCGGCTACTTCTCCGGTACTGTCGGAGGGCAAGGCTGGTCCGCATAAAATTCAGGGCATCGGCGCGGGCTTTGTTCCGGATACGCTGGACACCAAGGTATATGACGAAGTATTTCCGGTACCGAATGAGGCTGCTTTTGCAGTAGGCCGCGAGATTGCTCGCCGCGAGGGCATTCTGGTTGGTATTTCCTCCGGCGCAGCTGTTTATGCTGCTGCTGAGCTGGCAAAGCGTCCGGAGAATGCAGGCAAGACCATCGTAGCATTGCTGCCGGATACCGGTGAGAGATACCTGTCTACGGCACTGTTTGCAGACTAAGTTTGTTCATACAAAATTGCAAGGGCAGAATGTGCGGAAAACCGCCATTCTGCCCTTCTTTTCTTAAGGCATTGTTTGTGCTATAATAACTACTGCGTAATGATAAGAAATGCGAGAGGATGACACATGGAGCAGTTAATTGAGACACTTCGGACACAGCGCGATCTCTCTGACAAGGAGCTGATTGCGCTGATTACACGCGAGAGCGACGACAAAGATTTGTTCGCGGCGGCGGACGCTGTCCGGCGGGAGCACTACGGAACCGATGTTTTTTTGCGCGGACTCATTGAGTTCACCAACGTCTGTCAAAATGACTGCTATTATTGCGGCATTCGCAAAAGCAATGCGCAGGCACAGCGGTACCGGTTGACACAGGAGCAGATTTTACACAGCTGTGAAAACGGATACCGGATGGGATTCCGCACGTTTGTGCTGCAGGGCGGCGAAGATCCGCGCAATACGGACGCATGGGTTTGTTCTATGGTTGACAAAATCAAGACGGCGCATCCTGATTGTGCCGTCACGCTTTCCATCGGAGAACAGTCTCGTGCCAGCTATCAGGCGTATTTTGACGCGGGAGCAGACCGGTATTTGCTGCGCCATGAGACCGCGAGCGAGGCGCACTATCGCAAACTGCATCCGGAAGAAATGAGCCTTGCGAACCGCAAGCGCTGCCTGTTTGATCTCAAAGAAATCGGCTATCAGGTCGGTGCGGGCTTTATGGTCGGCTCTCCGTGGCAGACACCGAAGGAATTGGTCACAGATTTGCGCTTTTTGCAGCAGTTGCAGCCGGATATGATTGGCATTGGTCCGTTTATTCCGCATCATGAAACGCCGTTTGCGGACAAGCAGTCGGGAACAATGGAATTGACGCTGCGTATGCTGTCGATTCTGCGGCTGTTGTTTCCGTATGTGCTGCTTCCGGCGACAACGGCGTTGGGCACCATCAGCCCCATCGGGCGCGAATTGGGCTTGAAAGCCGGTGCGAATGTCATGATGCCGAATTTGACACCGACAGATGTGCGGAAAAATTATGACCTGTACGACAACAAAATTTGCATGGATGAAGAAGCGGCAAAGTGCCGGCTTTGCCAAGAAGGGCGCGTGCGTTCTGTCGGGTATCAGATTGTCAGCGACCGCGGCGATGTGCGCAGATAAATAGAAGGAGGGAAAATTGGCATGATACAGACAGAGCGGCTGGTGCAGACCTTTTGTCGGATGGTTTCGTTCGACAGCCCGTCGTATGGAGAACGGGAGATTTGTGATTTTTTAACAGAGCATTTGACAGCTTTGGGGCTGCGGGTACAGGAGGACGATGCCGCGCAGCGCATACACGGAACGGCAGGCAATCTCTATGCCTATCTTCCGGCGACCCAAGGCATGGAGCAGCTGCCGCCGCTGTTATTTTCCGGTCATATGGACACGGTAGAGCCGTCCAAGGGCAAAAAAGCAATTGTTCATGCCGATGGAACCATCACCTCGGACGGCAGTACGGTATTGGGCGCGGATGACTGCTCCGCCTTGACAGCAATCTTAGAGGCGCTGGCAGTTGTTCAGGAAAATCATTTGCCGCACCGCGCGATTGAGATTTTATTTTCTGCGGCAGAGGAGACCTACTGCATCGGCGCAAGTGTGTTTGATTTTTCAAAAATTCGGGCGAAAGAGGCGTATGTGCTGGATTTAACCGGTGCGGTCGGCGGCGCCGCGGTGCAGGCGCCTACGCTGCTCTCGTTCCGCATTGCGGTGCAAGGCAAGGCGAGCCACGCGGGATTTCATCCGGAGCAGGGCATTCATGCCATTTGTGTGGCGGCATCGGCGGCACGCAGATTACAAAATGGCTGGCTGGACGAAAACACCACCCGCAACATCGGCACGATTCACGGCGGCACACAGACCAATATTGTGCCGGAGCGCTGTGTTGTCACAGGTGAAATTCGCAGCTTTGACCACGAGCAGGCGATGCGCACGTGGGAGGAAACCAAGCGCGTATTTGAAGAAGAAGCGCGCAGCTTGGGCGCAGATGTCGAGGCAGAACACACGGTACATATTCACGCCTACAAGACACCGGAACAGCATCCGGTTGTGCAGCGGTTTCAGCGCGTTTGCGCCAAACACGGCATACCCAGCAATCTGTGCAGCACGATGGGCGGCAGCGACAACAATCCGTTGTCTGAGCACGGCTTGACGGGCATCGTGCTGGCAACGGCAATGAACAATTGTCATTCGTGCAGCGAATACAGCCATGTGGATGAGCTGAAAAAAATTGCCGCCATCACCGTCGATTTGATGTGTTCGGAGGAGTAAACGCACATGAAAACACCACTGCATTATCAGATTTCCGAATACGACTGCGGCCCGACCACCATGATGAATGCGATGAGCTTTTTGTTCACGCGCGAACAGCTGCTGCCGGAGATTGTCCAGCACATTATGCTGTACAGCTTGGATGCCTACAATGCCAAGGGAGAAACGGGCAAAAGCGGTACCTCGCGCATGGCGATGATGTTTTTGTCCAATTGGCTGACACAGTTCGGCAAAGCCTGTCAATTCCCCATTACATGCAAGTATCTGAGTCAAGATGCGGTATACTTGGGCGGAGACAGTGAATTGACACAGACGCTGCGCTGTCATGGCGCGGTAATTGTCCGCCTGAATTACGGCGGCGATCACTATGTCTTGCTGACGGAACAGGAGGGCGAACAGGTTTCGATGTTTGACCCGTATTTCCGCAAGCGTCCGTTTATTCAAGAAGATATCGCACTGATTGATTCCGAACCGTTTAAGCGCAATCGCATCGTGACCGTTGACCGGCTCAATGCCAAACAGAAAGACGGCTTGTATGCCCTCGGCCCCAAAGAGGGCAGAGAAGCCATCCTGCTGTTCAACCAGAACACCCGCCTGACCGAAGAAAAGACAATTGAGTATTTTATCTAAGATATAGCAAAATCCCCAGCTGATGCCAGTTGGGGATTTTGTGGTTTATGCTGTTTTTATGTATTGCAGCAGTTCCGCTGCATTTTCGCTGACAGAAGCGCAGACTTCCTGCTGAAGCAGCTGTTCCAACGCCTGTTTTATAGATTGTCTGTTTTCCGGTGACACAATATCCCATAACAAATTGACTGCACAACAGCAGATTTGATAATCCGAGCTGCTGAGAAAAGCGAGAAATTTCTTGAGTGATTTTTTGTGCCCGAGCACATATTTTGCATAGTAAAAGCTCAGCATACAGTGTTCGGATTTTTTGATTTTTTGCAGCTTTTTGAGCTGCTTTAAGAACTTTTTCTGCTTTTTGTGTACGCCTAGAGCTTGTGTGACGTCAGCCCATGACAGTATGGCATAGGAACGGGCGAGCGCATTCGGTTCGTGAACAATGGCTTGTTTCAAAAACTTCTGCACATTCTTCGATGGGAATCCCGAGAGGGAATCATACGCTTCTGTACGAACAAGCGCATCTTTGTCACATGCCAGAGTGAGCAAAACACGCTTTGCTTTTGACGCAGAAGCATGTACAAGAAGCCCTGCGCACCTGCCTCGGACAAGAGCATCTTTGTCGTTTGCCAAGACACAAATGCTTTTGATGTTCTTTTTCGTTAATACAGGCTTGTTCTCGTATTTGGTCAAAAGAGCCCATTTCTCTTGGAAAGTCTTTGCTTTCATCATATATCCTGCCTAGAATGCCTCATATAAAAAATCTTACCGATTATCAATCTTCTCCGGATACAAATCGTGATTTGCCATGCGGTTCCAAGCGACTTCCTCCCAGCGGGTGCCCGGCTTGCCGTAGTTGCAGTACGGGTCAATCGAGATGCCGCCGCGCGGCGTGAACTTGCCCCAGACCTCGATGTACTTCGGCTCCATGAGCTTGATGAGATCTTTCATGATGATGTTTACGCAGTCCTCATGGAAATCGCCGTGGTTGCGGAAGCTGAACAGATACAGCTTGAGCGATTTGCTCTCAACCATGCGGACGTCCGGTACATACGAGATGGTGATGGTGGCGAAATCCGGCTGGCCGGTAATCGGGCACAGACTGGTGAACTCCGGACAATTGAATTTGACAAAATAATCGTTGTCCGGATGCTTGTTCACAAAGGTCTCCAGCACTTCCGGTGCGTAGTCATCTTTGTACTGCGTGTGCTGGTTTCCGAGCAGGGTAATGCCCTGCTTTTCTTCTGTAGTTCTTCCTTCCATGTGTCAATCCTCCAATGCCGGGTCTTTTACACCGTTTGCGGCGAATGCCGCTGCGCGGTCCAGACAAGTGCCGCACTTGCCGCACGGCTTGTCGCCGCCCTCGTAGCAGCTCCATGTCAGCTCATACGGTACGTGCAGGCGCAGGCCCTCGCGCACGACGTCCTTTTTTGTCCACTTGACAAACGGGGCTTCAATGGTCAGCTGATTGCCGCTGCCCAGCTCAATCGCAGACTTCATTGCCTCATTGAAGGCATCGCTGCAGTCCGGATAGGCGTTGCCAGCCGCGTCATCGCTGTGCGCGCCGTAGTAAATCACAGAGCAGTCCTTGGACAGCGCAATGCTGGCAGCAGAGGACAGAAACAGACCGTTGCGGAACGGTACATAGGTAGAAACCGGCTTGCCGTCGGTTTTCTTGAGCTGGTCGGCATAGGATTCCTCCGGAATCTCCTCGGCACAGCCCTGTAACAGCGTGCATTTGGTATCGTACTGGAAAATCTTGGCGAGATCCAGTGTAATCAGCTCGACACCATAATAACGAGCGACTGCCTCCGCCGCCTCAATTTCCTTGTCATGCTTCTGACCATAGGTGATGGACAGGGCGGTGACATTTTCTTTTCCGTATTTTTCAATGGCGAGTCCCAGACAGGTTGTGCTGTCCACGCCGCCGCTGGATAAAACAAGTGCTCTCATGCTGTTCTCCTTATGCCTGATATAACCGCTGCTGCAAATCGGCATCGGTGCGGAATCTGCCGCGCAGGGTGGTCGTGGTGGTTTTTGCGTTGGTCTGGCGAATGCCGCGCGCAGTCATGCAGCTGTGGCAGCCCTGAATCAGCACGCCGACATCTTCGGAGTCCGTGACCATCTGCATAATCTGTGCGATGTCGGAGCCGATGCGCTCCTGCAATTGCAGGCGCTTGCTCACCATGTCCGCGATGCGGGCAATTTTGCTCAAACCGATGACCTTGCCGTTTGGCACATAGGCAACGGTGGCGGTCATGTCGTACATCAGCGCAATGTGATGCTCGCAATAGCTGAACAGCTGAATGTCTTTGACGACAACGACATCTTTGGAGTCGCTCTCAAAATCCATTTCGTCCTCAAAGGTCTTGCCGAACATCTGCGCGATTTGTTCGTTGGTGTAGTTCATGCCTTCAAATACTTCGTTGTACATGCGGGCAACGCGATCCGGCGTATCTTTTAAGCCCTCGCGGTCTGGATCATCCCCCAGCGCGATCAGGATACCGCGGATGTGTTCTTTGATTGCTTTGGTATCAATAGCCATAATTTTTTCGTCCTGTTCTGCGGGTTATACGCCGCGTTTATTTGGGTCCCAGATAAATTTGTGCATTTGCAGCTGCAAGGTCACATCGTTGAGCGTGTGCGCCTGCATGAAGTCTACGATTTCAGCCGGTTCAATGGAACCGAAAACCGGACTGAGGTATACGTGACAGCGGTGTGTCAGATCATAGGTTCGAATAACCTCCAGTGCGCGCTGCAAATCCTCCTGACTGCCTGCGACAAACTTCACGGTGTCCTGTGCGCGGAGCAGTGCGAAATTTTCCGTGCGCATGTGCGCTTCCATGCCGCTGCCGGGCAGCTTGTAATCCATCGTGAAGGCGATAGACGGGGAAATGCCGACAAACGGTGTCAAATCCACACTGCCGTTGGTTTCAATTTCGATATATCGGTTTTCTTTTTGCGAGAGCGCCGTGAGCAGCTCTGCCATGCCGTCGCGCAGCAGCGGTTCTCCGCCGGTGAGCGTAATATTATTTACGCCGGCGGCATCGACGGATGCACAGATTTCCTCTGTGGTCTGACAGACATACGGCACATCCGGCTCGTTCGCCCAAGTGGTGTCGCAAAACGAACAGTTCAAATTACAGCCGCAAAACCGGACAAAAACAGCCAGCTGTCCGGCATGGGTGCCCTCGCCGTTGATGCTGGTAAAGGTCTCTGCTACATGAAAGGTTGTCATGCCTGCTCCTCTCCGGTGTACGACGCACAGTTGTTTGGCGTCTCATATACGGTAGCTTCTGCGACGGTGTAGCCGCAGGCGGTCATGCGCTGATAGAAATATTCTGCAAAATGTTCGGCTGTCGGACGGAACGGCACTTCTGTCATCGCAAAGCCGTCCTCTGCCAAGGCGCTGCGCGTTGCCTCGCGCAGGGTGCCGGTCTCATAAATCAGGGTGTGATCCAGCTCATCGGCAATGCGCTTGAGATCGGATTTCAGCTGAGAAAAATCGACGAGCATACCGCGTTCCTGCGTGGTTGTCTGCAACGTGCTGCCGCTGATGCGGATCTGGACAATCCAATGATGACCGTGGATGTTGCTGCACTTGCCCTGATAGTGTGCGAGAAAATGCGCGGCGTCAAAACTTGCCTCCGCTCTTAAATAATACATAAAACTTCCTTTCAAGAAAAAAACAGCAGGCATGCCAGCCTGCTGCAGAATACACAAAAAATGATTCGTCAGCCCTGGTTTTATTTAAAGACAGGATGGTGCAAACGAACTGTCTGAGTTTCATATTGAATATATGATACACCTTGCCCGCGCGGCTGTCAATTGAATCTTGCGCGTTTCCTTGAATCGCGGCGGAAAATGTGATAGTATAGACAAAGACCTGCAAAAACTGCGGGAATTTCGAGCAAAATATTGGAGATTATCGCACATGCTTTTGAAACGAATTTCAGCTGTCCTGCTCGCCGGATGCATGACTTTGGCAGCGGCAGGCTGCGGTACAGCATCGACAGAGGGTGGCACAGGCAGCGGACAGGAGTCCGAAAAGCCGACGCTGGAACAGATTTATGCCGCGAATACGCTGGAGGCCTATCAGGCGGATGACATTCAGCCATCGTTCAGTACGTGTATGCGCGTCGGCAAGGAGAAAAAAGAATCCAATGCGCTGCTGACGCTGTATTATGATGACGTGCTGGGAACCATTTGCCGCTATCGCAAGACAGAAACGGGAATGCTGTTCAAATACTATTTCCAGCACGATGGACAGGACTTTTACACCTATGCAGAAGCCAATACAGACGGCAGCATCAAGGAAAAAGCCCTCGTCATACAGGCAGACGCGGCACAGAAACAGGAAAACAGCACATCCTATGCCGAGCAGCTGTTTGAGAAATACGGATTTGGTTCGTATAACAGCAAAGAGCACATCACCTCGATGCAGGACTGCGGCGAGACCTATCATATTGTGACGGATATTTCCGCGCTGTCCGGCACGGGCGGCAACGGCAGAACATATACATACACCACACAGGAATACGATGTGGAGAAAAAATCTCTGCGCATTTTGGATATTTTCCGCACGTATACCATGCAGAACGCCAATGGAGAGGAAAAAACCTGCACCATGTCGCGCAGCATGACATACAGCAGTGAAGGCGTTGTAAAACCGGCAGAATTCATTGAAGAAAGTCTGGTTGTACCGGCGTGGTCCCGTACCATCACGCTGGTGTCCGATGCCGGAAAGCAGACGATTTCTGTTCCGAACGGCATTCCGGTTTTGGTACAGGCACCGAGCGGCTATACCGCGTACACAGACAGTGCCTGCACACAGAAGTATACCGAAGATACACCGAGCGCCGACCGGACATATCCGGACAGAACGATTTATTTGAACAAGTAAGCAAAAGCCCTGATTCGACTGAAAATCATCGAATCAGGGCTTTTTTATGTCCTTACATCAAATGTGCTTGTGCAGCAGTTGAAGAACCATGCGCAGGGAATCCAGATCAATCTGTCCCGGTGCAGAAGCTGCGCCAATCGTACCGAAGGTCACAGCGCTGCCGAAAATTTCGCCGCTCAGACGGCTGATGATGCCGCTCTGACCCATGGACATGGTGATGAGCGGGCAATCGCTCTCGCGCGACATCTGCTCCGTGGCGTACAGCAGCTCCAAAACATCGTGCTTGTCCTTTGGCATGACGGCGATTTTTAAAATATCCGCGCCGACACTCTCCGCGTGCTTCATGCGGGCGATGAGCTCCTCGTGCGGCGGGGTGCGGTCAAAGTCGTGGTTGGAGATGATGACCGGCATGCCGTGGCTGTGCGCCAGATCCGTCAGCTCCTTGACAATCTCATCACCGATGAACAGCTCGACATCAATCATGTCAACCAGATGTTCCTCGATGGCGGTGCGGTACAGCTCAACGTAGTATTCCGGCTCAATCGGCTGCTTGCCGCCCTCACCGATGGTACGGAAGGTCAAAATAAACGGCTGGTCGTCCAGAATGCCGTGCAGGATGCGGGAGGCACGGCGCACCATGTTGATGTCATGGAAATCCGCAAAGCGGTCAATACGCCATTCAATCAAATCGAAATTTTTGCGCTGCATGCCGCGTGCCTGAGAGAAAATCTCACGCAGGTTGGTGGCAACGATTGGAACGCAAATTTTCGGGATGCCGCTGCCGATGCAGCAGTTCTTTACACAAACATTGCTCATGCTATCTTCCTCTTTCTATTTCTAACCAAGTGGTGGAACTCTTGCTTTTTAAAGTTTATCATATTTTTGCAAAAAATACTATGCATTCTGTGTAAAAAATTGCGGCGCGCGCAAAAAAGAACAGACAGATATTACAGAAGAACAAAACCGACCCAGCCGGACAGCAGACCGATGCAAAAACCCGCGATGACATCGCGCGGAAAATGCACGCCGCCCAGCACCCGCATGACGGCGAGCCATACCGTGATGAGCAAGCCGACTGCGCCGAGACAGGGAACCGTGTACAAAAAGGCGCAGGAAATCACAGCGGAAGAAAACACGTGCCGGCTCGGAAACGAGTGCCCGCGCGTGTCTTTGTGAATGAGGGGCTGGATGTCCAGCTGTTCATAGGGGCGCGGCATATTGACGCGGTCACGAAAGACAGACACCAGCACAAACGAAATGGCGGGCGTCAGGAAAACGGATGCCAGTCTCGCGTCCTTTTGCAGCAGCAGCGCGAGCAGCAGCAGCGGATATGCAAGATAGACGAGCAGTGTCAGCACCTTGTTGATGCACAGCAGCGCCTTGGTCAGGCTCGGATGCCTGCGCAGCGGGCGCGTCCAGACGTCATAATCCTGAGCAGTCATAAAAAACACTCCTTTGGTCAAACAAAATCACCTTTTTGCATCTGCGGCATAGAATGCAACAGAACATCTGAGATGGAGGGAAAACATATGAGTGAACGCGTAACACCCGGCCCGATCTGCGGAGAAAAGCCCATCCGCGAGGCGGTCTGCACGCACACTAGAAAAGTCTATGATGCCTGCCGCTCCAAGGAATGCATCCGCGATTTGCGGGTTTATCTGACGCGGCAGTCGCAGGAGCTGTTGGAACGCTCGTCCAGTGTCAAGCCGCGCCGCGCAGAACTGCTGTGGGTGGATATTGACGTACAGCCGGTGGATTTTAACCGCGGTTTTTTCCATGTGGACGTCCGCTATTACTACAAGGTATTCGCAGAAATCAGTGCGGGCTGCGGCCGGATGCAGGACATTTGCGGTCTGGCATATTTTGACAAGCGAACGATTTTGTACGGCAGTGAGGGCACGGCGCGCATCTTTACCTCACAGGCAGGTGCGCCGAACGCACAGACCATCGAGCGCACGAACAAGCCGGAGGCAGTTGTTGAACCATTTGCCCCGCTCAATGCGAGGATGCCAAGGGCAGCGGCACGCCGTCCTTGGACGCAAAGGTCAGCGTATCGCCCTCATAAATGAACTTGAGAGAGAAAAACGGCTGCGTTTCGTCAAACAGCAGATTTAGAAAAATTTTGTCACCTTCCCATGCGGGCAGAGAGAGCAGCTGTTCGCGCGGAATCCATTCCAGATCGCCCTCGTCACATTCGATGAGATTGCCGGTGAAGCCGTCTGCCGTGAACAAATGCATGTACTCGGTCTCCCAGATGTCGGAAACAAAGGTCACAATGCCGCGGTATTTGTAGTGCGTCAAGGTCAGACCGGTTTCCTCCTTGGTCTCGCGCACGATGCAGTCCTCCGGACTCTCCTTGTCCTCAAATTTGCCGCCGATGCCGAGCCATTTGTCATGACTCTGGTCATTCTTCTTTTTCGTGCGGTGCAGCATCAAATAGTTGTCATTTTTCTGAATATAAATCAGCGTTGTATTGCGCATCAAAATCACCTGACTTTCTGTCTGTTATTGTAAAAGATTCGGAGGAAAAACGCAATGAATTTCTGCATATACTTGTCGGACAGGAGGGAAGAACATGATTCCATTGCGCATGGCGGCATACTGCCGCGTATCCACCCAAAAACAGACACAGCTCGACAGCCTTGCCCATCAGCGCTTGTTTTTTGCATCGTATGCGCGCAGCAATCAGCTGCACTTGACGCATATTTACGCAGATGCGGGCATTTCCGGCAGACAAATGCGCAACAGGACGGAATTTTTACACATGCTGGACGATGCACGGGCGGGTGCGTTTGATGTGCTGTGCGTCAAGGATATTTCGCGCTTTGCGCGCAACACGGTCGACTGCCTGCAAGCGGTGCGCCAGCTCAAGCAATGCGGCGTACAGCTTCGATTTTTGTCGGAAGGACAGGCGTGCATGGGGGATTCGGAATTTATTCTGACCGTATACGCGTCGCTGGCACAGGAGGAGAGCGCGCATTTGTCCAAGCGCATCAAATTCGGCAAGGACATCAATGCCAGACGCGGACGGGTGCCGCCGGTGATTTTCGGGTATACGCGCACCGGATTGTTTTCCCTGCGCATCCAACCGAGAGAAGCGGAGACCGTGCGCGAGATGTTTCGGCTGTATCTTGCGGGCATGGGTACAGCGGGCATCGCGGCACGCTTAAATCATGTGGGACGGTTCACAAAGCGCGGAAACAGATGGGATGCGCGCGGCGTGCGGCGCTGTCTGGACAATTCGATTTACTGCGGCGTGTTCGTCAATCATAAAAGCACCGTGACCGACTACTTGGAGGGAAAGACGCAGGCGCTGCCGCAGCAGGACTGGTATGTGCATGCGCGGCCGGAATGGGCAATTGTCTCGCGGGAGCTGTTTGAAGCCGTGCAGAGCGAGCGCCGCCGGCGGCGGGCGATTGCCGCACAGGGAAAAGCCTGCGGCACAAACAGAAACACTTGACCCGCTGGTGCTGTCCGCCAAGATTATGGAGCCGGAGTGCCGGTGCGGCTGCTGCTGTGATTTGAGCGAGGTGCCGGAACCGCTGAGCTGCCTGTTCGGTGACGACATCATTCTGGACACCGGCGTGAAAAAGCTGTTTGTCACGCTGGGACAGTTTTCCATTATCCGTTTGGAGCGCGACATTCAGCTTCTCATGCCGGCATATGACATCTGTATGCCTGCCAAAGATTGCAGCTGCTCCGGCGGATGCTGCAAGCAGGAGGACCCGTGCGAGATGTTCAGCCGATTTGAATTTCCGGTTGAGGAATTTTTCCCGAAGGACGGGCGGGGCGCGCCGAGTGATTTCGACAAGGATTGCGGATGCCGTCCCAAAAAGGACGAATGCCGCGGCTGCCGCAGCTAAACAAACCGCGCCAGCGGGCGAGAAAGCCGGAGAGAAATTTCCGGCTTTTTTGCTTTGTACGCTGCAAAACTATTGCGAAAATGGTGTATTCGTAGTACAATAATTTTGATTTTATTTGCGGAATCAGATGGGAACGCGGAATGCTTTGCGGGTTTACGGCAAAGTGTACGAAGAAGGTTTCGCTTTATGATTTGATTTTTACGATATGACGGTTTTATCCGGATGGAATAGGAGAGACAGCATGTTTGAGAGTGTAAAAGAACTGCTCAGCGCAAGAGAAACGCTGGAGGCGGTTCAGGAACAAATCGCAGAGTCCGAAGCCAAACTGCAGGAGCTGCAGGAGCAGCTCAAGGATGCTGAGGCAGAGCTTGCCGCACGCAATGATACCATCGCAAAAAAGGATGATATTGTCATTGCGATTCACAAGCAGACGACAGAAGAACGGCAAAAGATTGTCGACCACTATGACAAGCTGGAAAAAGCGGCGCACAGCAAGCTGGACAAGACGGAGGATTTGCTCAAGAAGGCGGAGACGCATTTTGAGGACTGCGAGCGGCAGGTATACTGCATGGCGAATCTGTACAAGGCGATGCGCGCAGCCATTTCCCGCTACAGCCTGTCCTCCGTGCCGGAGGACATCGCAATCACGCCGGAAGAGATGGAGGAGCTTCGTCTGACAGAGGAATCTGTCGGTCTCAAGATGCACTCCTACAAGATGGAAGATCTGCATAAAATGCATGAGGCAAACAACACGCTTCTGGAACAGCTGCTGGCGCGGTATGAAATGCGCCTGAGCATGCCGACCGACCGCGTGGTATTCCAGCTCATGACACTGGGGCTGCGTGCAGAGCTTCAGCAGATTATCAGTGAGCTGACCTACGGAGAACTGAGCCGTGCACAGGTGCGGCTGCATCTGGCTGTGAACAAGTACATGAAAATCGTGTCCTTTGGCAAGCTGCCGTCCACCGATGAGTTGGCGGCATATGCTTCCGAACTGGAAGTGCTGCTCAAGGAGACCCTGCGTCTGGAGCATACCTATTTGGAGCGTCAGTCGGATTACGAAAAGCACAAGCGCATTTTCGGTGATCCGGATGAAACGGATGCACAAAACGCAGCTACCTGAACCCTGCACGAGCGGGCTCTTCGGTCCAAGTGGTCGGAGAGCTCCTTTCTTTTGAATCAACGACTACGAAAAAATGAGGTACGAATTTTATGAAGCTCTCTCGGAAGCTGAAACGAATCCTGCCGCGCGTGCAAAAGCCTGCGCGATATGTCGGCGGCGAATGGGGTTCCATTGTCAAGGATAAGGAAAACGTTGACCTGCGTTTTGGCATGTGTTTTCCCGACACCTATGAGGTGGGCATGTCCCACTTGGGAAGCCGCATTTTATATGGCCTGCTCAATCATCAGGACGGCATTTGGTGTGAGCGCGTCTTTGCGCCGTGGATTGACATGGAAGCAGAGCTGCGAAGCGCCGATATTCCGCTGTATGGACTGGAAAGCGGAGACCCGATTGCCGAACTGGATATTCTGGGCTTTACGCTGCAATATGAGCTGTCGTTCACCAATGTGCTCAACATGCTGGACTTGGGCGGCATTCCGGTGCGCGCCTGCGACAGAAAGACGCTGAAAAACTTTGTTGTGTGCGGCGGCCCGTGTGCGTACAATCCGGAACCGCTCGCCCCGTTTGTCGATGCGTTCCAGATTGGCGACGGCGAGGAAATTATGATTGAGTTTACCGATCTCTACCGTCAGGCAAAGCGGGAAAATTGGAGCAAAGACGAATTTTTGCGCAAGGCGTGCCATATCGAAGGTCTGTACGTGCCGTCCCTGTACGATGTGACGTATCACGAGGACGGAACCGTAGAGGCCGTCACGCCGAAGGACGGCGCACCGGCATTTATTCAAAAGCGCATTGTGCGTGACTTGGACAACATGTACTATCCGGAATCCTTTGTGGTTCCGTCCACGGAGATTGTCTTTGACCGCGCGATGGTCGAGCTGTTCCGCGGATGTCCGCGCGGCTGCCGCTTCTGTCAGGCGGGTCATACCTATCGCCCGCTGCGCAAAAAGAGCGCAGATGTCCTGCTCAAGCAGGCAAAGGCCGTGCTGGACAATTCCGGCTATGAAGAAATTTCGCTGTCCTCGCTGTCCACCAGTGACTATTCCGAGCTGCCGAAGCTCGCCAATGATTTGCTGGATATTTGTGAAGAACGCCGTGTCAGCCTGTCGCTGCCGTCGCTGCGCGCAGACTCCTTCAGCATGGAGCTGATGGAGCGCGTGCAGAAGGTGCGCAAGAGCGGTCTGACCTTTGCGGCGGAGGCGGGCAGTCAGCGCCTGCGCGATGTCATCAATGGTCATGGAGGACTTCCGTCGAGGGCACCGGATAGGTGGTCGGATAGATCGCCGTATCCAGATCTTGCACAATCCGCTTGGTCACGCGCCGCGGAACGCCTTCCTGTGGTTCAATCGCGACCGTTTCAGGGCCGTCATATGCATACTGATAAAGTGACGGCACATAGAACCCTTTCAGTTCCGTCGCCGCTGCCCGCAGGAATGCCTGCCGGTCTGCATGGCGCCCGCCCATTTTGCGGTAGAGCAGCATCAGCTCCGGCAGCATTTCTTCGCCTTCGCCAATGGCCATGATATCAAAAAAGTCATTTACAGTACAAACTCTTTTCTCAACCATCTCTCCACGTTCTAAAATAATTGGCTTATATCCCGCCTCAGCCAAACAATAAGCACAAAATAAACCACATGGTCCACTTCCAACAATAATAGGTCTATCATTTAACTTTAAACTACCAGTAACTTCATATTTATAACTTAAATCTTCAAGTAATAAAATATCATTTGATTTTCTCTTAAGTAATCTCTCCTCTATCACTTTATTTAAGCTAACGCCAACCTCATATACAAACAAAATATTATTCTTATC
>OQVL01000988.1_pt1 | contig 16376 bp, 10 predicted proteins | sample 1691501 | NCBI WGS metagenome assembly OQVL01 (sample SAMN03418253, study PRJEB22391) | human gut metagenome | biome: human-gut; feature: organic feature; material: feces | host: Homo sapiens | place: Tanzania | collected 2013-01 | reverse complement strand
TGCCTTGGCTCAAGCCCCAGCTCTTCTGCTCGTCGGGTGTGACATGAATTTTCTCGTACATGTCGTAAGAGCCATCGCGACGGCAGAGGAATCCCACATTGTACAGTCCGCCATCTTCCTTCACATAAGGCATGGAGCCTGTTATGATATTGATGTTGTAGCTGATTGCCAGCTCCACGAAACGGTCACGAATCTGCTCGGTATATTGCGCCAATCCGCGTATCGACTGTGCCTCACCCATGTCGTTAAACTTGGCCATGAGGGGCGCGTTGAAATATTCAGGGAAGAGCACAAAGTCGCTCTTATAGTCGCTCACAGAGTCGACAAAAAACTCCACCTGTTCAAACAGGTCGTCCACATCCTTATAAGGACGCATCTGCCATTGCACCAGACCCACTCTCACCGTTGGACGTTTCTCCACATACGAGTCGGTTTGCGGCTGATAGTAGATGTTATCCCACTGCAACAACGTTGCGCAGTGTTTCGACTCCTCGTCGTTAGGCAGATAGTTGCGTATCACGCGGCGCACATGAAAATCGTTCGACAGCTGGAACGTGAGCACCGGGTCATAAATCTCGCGTGAGCGCACCTTCTCAATATACTCCTTCGGGCGCATGGTGTCGGCATACTTATAATAGTTAGGTATGCGACCTCCAAACATAATGGCCTTGAGGTTAAGCTTCTCGCACAGCTCCTTGCGATATTCATACATGCGTCGGCCCAGTCGCAGACCGCGGTAGTCGGGGTGAATGAACACCTCGATGCCGTACAATATGTTACCGTTAGGATTGTGCGTGTTAAACGTCTCGTTACCCGTCACCTTGGCGTAGGTGTGATCACCCTTCACCATGTTATAGTCGACGATGATGCTGAGGGCACAGCCCACAATCTTGTCGTCCACCACAATGACCACCTGTCCCTCGGGGAAGATGGTTATAAGCTTCTTGATCTGGGCATGAGTCCAGAACACATCATGGTCTGCATAAATTCGTTTGAACGAACCAGCCAGCTGATCGTAGTCCTCCATCCGGAGGTTGCGCAGCTCTACCTTGTTTATTTTAAGATTAGATTCCATAAAACAAATAAACGTTTGTTATCTTACACTATTATTCTTATCCTTTCTGCAAAAGTAAGAAAATTATATGTAGAAAACGCGACATTTTATATAAAAATGTGCCGTATGCCGACAAAAAACAAAAAAATTATGTAAATTTGCAATGAATAAAAAACCAAACGGTGACTATGAAGAAAATCCATTACATAATCCTGTTGCTGCTCATGCCGCTCGCCCTGGGAGCGCAGAGCATATCCCCCACCTGCCGCACCTGCGGCAAGAAAATCGCGCTCTGCCCCTACAAGGGCAAGCATCCGACCAAGCAAAGTCAGTCACGGCAACACCGCAGCAACAAGCCGTCCAGCCGTCCTTCTACCCCACACAGCAACTATGGCTCAACCCGCCAAAGGCCTTCCAGCCAGCAGCCACAGGTGGAGTCGCGGCTATATGTCACCAACAAGCGGTTTGAAGACGGCACCGACCGAGCTGGATATTATACAGGATATGTGAAGGACGGTATGCGCCAAGGTGAAGGCACCATCAAGTTTGACAACGGTACGGTTGCTGTTGGCAACTGGGAGCACGACAGGATGAACGGGAAAGGCACAACCACTGCATCAAACGGCCAAAAGTATGAAGGTGAATTCAAGGATAGCAATTTCGACGGATTCGGCACACTGACATACGAAAAAGGCGGCAAATACATCGGGACATGGAAAGATGACAAGAAAGACGGCTACGGCATTGAAGTGTTTCCGGACGGATCGGAGCTGAGAAGCACATTCAAGGATGGCTACGCTGACGGCTACTATATGTATGTGCAGAAAGGCGGAGGATACCGCATCGGCAAATTTGAAGGCGATAAACTTGAAGGCCATAGCTTATATTTCGGTAATGACGGCAAACCGATGTACGCCCTTTTTAAAGATGACAAGTGTGTTGAAACCACTGATCTCACCGCCACATCCCGCCCCGGAACCTACTCTTACAAACACACCTACGACGACGGCACCTATGTCGAGGGAAACATAACGAACGGAAAGGGGCTTTGCAAATATCCCAACGGTGACGTTTACGAGGGAGAATGGAAAGACAGCAACCCCCACGGCTTCGGCATATACCGATTTAAGAATGGCGACATTTATATCGGCGAATGGAATGAGGGGAAAAAGGACGGCATCGGCATTTACTTCTACAAAAGAAGCAATGACGCTTATGCGGGAAATTGGCGTGAGGGCAAGAAATGCTATAACGGCACTTATCTTTGGTACGAGAGCGGCAACGCTTACGTCGGCCAATGGAGCAACGACAGCATGAGCGACTTAGGGACAATGTATCACAGGAACAGCAAATGCACGCGCGGCAGATGGGCTAACGACAAACTCGTTGAAAAGCTGTAAACCAATTTTGAACAAACAGGCGAAGTAAGAAATCGTCAAAACACGAGAATCACTTATGAGCGACAAGATAACATCAGCCATCGCCCCGGGCACCGTCCTGCACGGCGAGGCTTACGACTACAAGATTATAAAGGCACTCGGCCAGGGCTCCTTCGGCATAACCTACCAGGCAAAGGTGGAGATGAAAGGCGCGCTCGGCACACTCGACAGCAACATGTATGTTGCGGTGAAGGAGTTTTTCATGAAAGAGGTGAACGGACGCTCTGGCGACACCGTGACAAGCGGCAGCACGTCGAAGGGCGGACTGTTCAGCTACTACCGCGAGAAGTTCGAGCGCGAGGCACGCAACCTCGGCACGCTGAAGCATCCCAACATCGTGCGTGTGCTGGAGATGTTTATTGCCAACGGCACGGCCTACTACGCCATGGAATTCATCAACGGCATGAGCCTTGACGACACGATAGCCAAATCTCCCCAGGGCCGTCTCTCCACAGAACAGGCCATCAGGCTGACCCGGCAAATAGGTGCTGCAATAAGTTTCATGCACAGCCGCAAGATGCTGCACCTCGACGTGAAACCGGCCAACGTGATGGTGAGAGCCGACGGCAAGGCCGTGCTCATCGATTTCGGCCTCTCCAAACAGTATGACGAGAGCGGACAGCCAGAGTCGAGCACCACCGTCGGCGGCGGCACACCGGGCTACGCCCCTCTCGAGCAGGCAAGCTACCGCGACGGCCACGGTTTCCCCGTTGTGATGGATGTCTACGCGCTGGGAGCCACCATGTTCAAGATGCTCTCTGGACAGCGTCCGCCCGAGGCTTCGGAAATTCTGAACGAGGGATTTCCCGAGAGTTGCCTGCTGGCCGCCAACACGTCACGCTACATCATCAGATGCATTGAGAAGGCCATGGCGCCGCTGAAGAAAGACCGTTACCAGAGCATCGACCAGTTTGTGATGGACCTGTGTGGCAAGGCAGAAACAACAGGAAACGAAGCCGCCGGGAAAAACGAAGCCACAAGTTTCAGCGATGAGGTGAATGTGGTGGACGCAAGGCCGTCTGACCGGCACGAGGCAAAGCGACACAAGATGAAAAAGCTGCGCCTCTATATCTGCATAGGGTTCATCACCTTTATAGTTTTTGCCGCGATCTGCACTTCTGTACAAAATTGCCAAGTGGAGAAATGGCGTCAAGAGGATTCCATCGACACCTCACTTGTTGAACAACCTGAAGACCCTTCAGCGGCAAATCCGACAGGCACTCTCTACACCCACGATGCCGCTGGCAACAATTTTGTGTGGACGGGTGGAGTGCTCAACGACCTACCCGACGGCAACGGCTCGGCCAACTACAACGAGGGTGACAAAGACGGACGCAAGGAGTACTACGGACGGATGGTGAAAGGCAAGCGCGAGACCCTTGACGGCGAGACAGCCACGCTCACCTACATCAACGGCAACAAGTATGTCGGAACGTTCGCCAACGACATGCTAAAGGAAGGAACCTACACGGACAAGGAAAACGGCATGAGTTTCAAAGGAACATTCAAAAACAACGCGCCCTACAACGGCAAATGGTTTATGCTGGGGGACGGAAGCGTGTACACGACTGTGAAAAACGGGGAAATGCAGAATTGAGAACAATGACCACCTGCCGACAACCGTGCAGAACGTGATTACAGCAGACAATTTTTTATTTAAGTGACGTTTTAAAAAATAGATTGTCATGATTTGAGCTTTATCTTTTTGATCTATCTCTCTCAAATCATAACAATCTATTTTTTTAGCGTCACTTATCTGTTAATAGAAACCAATCAAACCGATCAGTTGCTTTCTTTCTTGTTGTAACCGATATACGCTCCTGCAATAGCGCCAAATATCAGCCACACATATTTCGTCGTGTCGCCATCAGAATATTCATATCCGAAACTCTCAAGCATAATGCTATAAACCGCTACGGCGGCAGGACACAGCACCAAAGCCACTATTGCGCCGAGCACCGATTTCTCGGGAACTGTCATCCTCACAGCACCGCCTATCAAGGCCATGCCTAAAGCCATTATTGCGGCATATTCGCTTTCCAACCAAATTGAAAGACCTGCCCATATAAGGGCTACAACCACTGCTGTTATCGCGCCTACCAGCAGTGTCATGAGTGGATTGTTGTTATTCTCCATAATTAAAACGTTTTTAATGATTATTACTTTTTTCTTATCTGAAGTCTTAATGACATGAACTGATTGCGTAATTCAAGACGAGCGCTCCTATTACGATGCAAATCACAATTGTCAGCAGAGTGGAGACAATTCGTCCGAAGCTTGTTTTCTTTTCATTGGTTTTTATCTCCGTTTCTTCGTTGTCTTTTTCCGTTTTGCCAGATAGAGCCTGTGCCAGTTCCGCCACCGTTTGGTAACGTGCCTTGCTCATCGGTGCCATTGCTTTATTCACGACAGCTGTTGTCTTTTCACTGACACCAGCCTGAGCGAACAAGCCGAACGGGAAGCCATCGTTCAAGATATCTGAAGCCGTTGGCATCTCACCAACGCCTGTCAGCATCTTCATCATCGTGGCGCCGAGGGCATAGATGTCAAGCGTTGCGGGCAGTCCGCTGTGCTCATGATAGTTTGCCTGTTCTATAGGAGCATATCCCGGCGTGCCGAGCCCAATGGTGGTGCTCGATTCTGGCTCCCCACTTTGGTTAAACTGCTTTGACAGTCCAAAGTCGATGAGCACAGCCTCCCCGTTGCGCATCATGATGTTCGACGGTTTGAGGTCAAGATGCAACATCTTGCGGTTGTGCATATAGCTTAGAGCATCAGCCACCTGTAGCGTTATGCCGATAGCCTCTTGTTCCCTCAAGCGCCCCTTGCGGCTGATTAGGCCACTGAGCGTTTCGCCGTCAATATATTCCATGGCATAATAAGCCGTTCCGTTACACTCAAACGCTTCCGCCACCTTCACTATATGCTCATGGTTAAGGCTCTTCAGGTTCTGTGCCTCCTTGATGAAGCGCTTTTTGTAATAATCGAAAAAGCCTTCAGCATCGCTGTTTGTCACGGCTGTTCCCTTACGTCCGTTAATTTTGCTCATGAAGAACTCTTTCACCGTGACGTAGACAGCCGCCGTTGACGCGTTTGCCGTGCCGTCATTGTTCATCTCTGCAAGATACGTTATTCCGAAGGAGCCTTGTCCTAACGTTCTTACAATCTTGTATGTTGTAGTGGCGCTGCGCAGCAATGTGCCGTCAGGCAGTACGCTTGTCATGTTGTTGTCCGTTGCCATGTTAGATTGTTTTGTTCTATTGTGGGTTTTAGATATCTGTTATCTGATTTCAAAATTACGAAAAAAAAGCCAATTGTGCAAATAGCCATTTTTGTCCAATTGATTAAACGTCATTATTTTGTGGTTGTTTGTAGCTCTAAGATGATTAAACGGCAAAATTTTGTGATTAAGATTTTTGAAACAAGTAGGTATGCAAAAAAAGGCAACAACCGTAGCTTTACAAAAGAGCATCGGTTGTTGCCTTTCCTTATCTTGTTCCTATCTTGTTCTTGTCTGTCGACCGGTCCTTACACCAGATGAGCGATCAGCTCCTCGCGGTCGCCTTCGAGCATGTCGATAACAGGAATCTCGACCATGGTGTAGCAGCCGGGCTGCTGTTTCATTGAAGCGCGAGCCACGTTCACAAGCACCTGACCTGTGAGGGCAGGGTTGTTGATGCTCATGTTAAACTCCAGACGCTGGTTCTGTGTCTTTCCGCTCACACCCTTACGCACGAGGTTCACGCCGTGGCCCATGTCGCGCACAGCATCAACAGAAGGCACAGCAAACACATGAGTCTCGTCGTTTGCAAAATAAGGATCAGCCTTTATGGCAGCCGTCACATCCTCAAGCTTTGCGCCGTCCTCAAGCTCCACATACACCATGCGGCGGTGCAAGCCCTCGCCCTTTGGAATGGTCATCGAGAGAGCGTTCTTAACGCCCTCCTTTGAGCGCACGCACACGCTGTGTCCCATCGACATGCCGGGACCGAAGTTGGTGTAGCTCAAGCCCTTGGGTGCAAGGCTCTGCATCAGGCTGCGCACGATGCTGTCTGATCCCGGATCCCATCCGGCAGCGATGACAGCCACAGCTCCGTGCTCCTTGCATATAGGCTGCAAGGTGCGGCGATAATCGACGATAGAGGTGTGAATGTCGAAGCTGTCGACGGTGTTGATGCCAAGAGGCAGGATCTGTTTTGCATATTCCTCGCATGAACGTGTCGGTGTGGCAAGAATGGCCACATCAACATCCTTCAACTCACGAATGTCCTTCACCACCTCATACTGTTCCAGCTCTGCTGGCTTGTTCTCTGCACCGTGACGGCGCACTATGCCAGCCACCTCAAAATCGTTGGCAGCCTCAAGGGCCTCAAGGGCGTAGCGGCCAATGTTGCCGTAACCCACTACGGCAGCTCTAATTTTCTTCATATTGTTCTTTTATTAAATTGTTTTTTTGTTCTGCTGTTTCTTTTATTGTTATCTCGTTTTCTTTCGTTGTTTTTCGTTTGTTGCCGTTTGTGTCGGTTTTCGAATTGCAAATTTACATGTTTCCATCGACAATCAATCATATCACGCCCATTTTTATGTTTTCAGAAATGGGAAAATTTACAATTTGTCATTAAAGAACGTTCAAAAAGAATAAAATGTAAGCGTCGAAGCACATTAGTTGGAAAATAATGCTTACTTTTGCATAAAGAAACCATATCTGGATATGGAATCCACATTCTAAACAAAACAAACGAACCGTTTCATGGAAATAGCAATAAGCATTGCGGCCCTCATCGTGGGCTGCATCATTGGTTGGCTTGCACAGAAAAGCCGTCAACAAGCTCTCATCACCAAAAACGAGATGCTCACAAAACAAGCCGACGAGACAAAAGACGAGGCGCAAAGACAGCTGGCTGCTGTAAAGGAGGAGGCCGAACGCCGACTGGAAAGCGCCAAGGCCGAGGCACAGCAGAACATGAACAACGCCAAAGCCGAAGCTCAACAACAACTCGACATCGCAAAGAGAGAAGCAAGCGAACGTCTTGAGACAACCAAGGCTGAGGCGCAGCAGCAGCTGGAGGCCACAAAGAAAGAAGCAAGCGATCTGCTTGCCAAGACAAAGGCCGAAGCCGAGACACAACAGCAAAAGGCCCTCGCCGAGAAAGACGCGGCGTGGAACGACATCATGAAAGGTCAGGAGCAGCGCTTCAACGAAACCATGGCCCGCATGAGCGAGCAGATGAAGAACGCCACTGCCGACATGCTGAAAGACCGTCAGAAAGAGTTTGCCGACTCAAGCAACCAGCAGCTCGGACAGATTGTCAACCCTCTGCGCGAGACCATTGACAAGATGAAGCAGACCATGGCCGACACCACGCTCAAACAGACGGAGATGAGCAGCGTGCTCAAAGACAACATTGAGCGAAGCATGCAACAGGCCATGGCAGCCAAGAAGAGTGCCGAGGAACTTGCCAACGCCCTGAAGCATGGCAGCAAGGTGCAAGGCGACTGGGGCGAGGCTGTGCTCGACGAGTTGCTCACCTCACAGGGTCTGGTGCGCGGCATCCACTACGACACCCAGGCCGTCATACGCGACGCGCAGGGCAACACGGTGCATACCGACGATGGCGCAACGCTGCGCCCCGACGTCATCTTGCATCTCGACCAGCGACGCGAGGTGATCATCGACTCGAAGGTGTCGCTCACCGCCTTCCTCGACTATGCCAACGCCGACAACGAGGCCGACCGCCAGCGGTTCCTCAAGACCCACATCGACAGCTTGCAGAAGCACGTCAAAGAGCTCTCGACAAAAGACTATTCGGCATACGTCCAGCCACCCAAGGTGCGCATGGACTACGTCATCATGTTCGTCCCCCACACAGGCGCTCTCTGGACAGCCCTCAACACCCAACCCGACCTGTGGCGCAAGGCCATGGAACAGAACGTGTTCATTGCCGATGAGCAGACGCTCTTCGCTGCCCTGCGCATCATCTCGCTCACATGGACCCAGATACGCCAAGCCGAGAACCACGAGCAGGTCTACCGTCTGGCAAACGAGATGCTTGACCGCGTGGGACAATTCATGAAAAAATACACCGCCATAGGCAAGGCGCTAAAGACAGCCACAACAGCCTACGACGATGCCGAGCGCAAGCTTCAGCCCAGCGGCCAAAGCATCCTGCAGACCTGTGCCAAGCTCCAAAAGCTCGGAGCCAAGCAGAGCGACAAGAACCCGCTGCCGCAGCTCATCGACATTGACGAGGTTGCTGCCCTTGCTCCACCGGCTGAAGACCAGGATGACAATTAGATTTTTAAGACAATGGAAAGGTTGAAAGCCTATCGAGCTGTTTTAAAAGACAATAGAGACAATAGGGACAATGCTTTAAATGAGAGGCCTAAAGCCGCTATCTAAGCATTGTCCCTATTTCTTTAAGATTTCTTGTTCTTAGAGCATGTTCCACTGCTCAAGGGCGTGAGCCACACCGTCGTTCTCGTTGGAGAGCGTCACCCAGTCGGCCTCGGCACGCACCTCGGGAGCAGCGTTCTCCATCGCCACACCCATGGCAGCAAGCTTGAGCATGGACAGGTCGTTGTAGCCATCGCCGAAGGCCATGAGGTCCTGCTGCGAGAGGTTGAGCTTGCCAAGCAAGCGGAGCAACGACTGAGCCTTGTCTATGCCCTGCGGAACCAGTTCGATGAAAAACGGTGCTGAGCGAAACACATCCATGCGGTTGCCCACAAGACGCGACAGCTCCTCCTCAGCCACAATCATCTTTGCCGGGTCACCCGTCATCAGCAGTTTGGTAGGATGGGCCTCAAGATTAGCGAGCAGGTTCTCCACACGTCGCACAGGCATCTTGTTTATGCGCGACTCCTCCTGCACATACTCGTCAAAAGGCATCTCCGTCACGATCTCGTTGCCCACATATCCGAGCAGGGCATAGCCGTGGCTGCGTGCGTAGCTATAGAGCACCGGAATGACATCGGCAGGAAGAAACTTCGAGTAAAGTTCCTCGCGCGTCTTGCAGTCCACAATCTTTCCTCCGTTATAAGAAAGAATGTATCCTCCCCTACTCTCCATTTCCAGACATTCTGCCACGGGTTCAATGCCGTAGGTCGGCCGTCCCGATGCCAGCACAATGACAGCCCCGCGCTCCTGTGCTCTGAGCAGAGCCTCACGCGTCTTTGGCGTCACCACCTTTTCATGATTTGTAAGAGTGCCGTCGAGGTCGAGGGCTATCATCTTGTAAGGAATGTTTGTTTTGTTATCCATTGTTGTCTGTTAATCGAAAAGAGGACGGCCACACCCCAATGCGGCAGACCGTCCTCCATGTTGTTGATATCTTAAAAAAGCGTCATGCACAATGTGTCGTGTTACAATGTGTCGTGTTACATATCCTCGCCAAAGAGAGGATCCTCAGGCATGACCATAAGCGGCTTCTGCTCATACTCTTTGAGCAGCTCTGCCGGCACATACTCGTTGTTCACCACAAGGCGGAACATATACTCGTTAAACCATTCGTTTGTCATGATGAAGCAGCCGCCGACGCCGTTGCTTGCGCCCCAGCTGTTCTCCACCTTCCATTTCAGCGGGTTGCCATCCTTGTCGAGGTCCACAGCGGTGAGCGTCATGGCATGTGTGGAGCCGCTGTCGAAGGTAGCGATGCGGTCAGCCTTGTTCATGCCGAAGGTTGTCGAGAAGAGCGACTCATAGTCGAAGTTGTCGAGGGCAAGATAACCACGCTGACGGTCAAGCTGCTTGCCCACATCATAGGAGCTGTACATCTTGCGTCCGTCCTTCAGCGAAGCGATGGCGAGCTTTGCAATCTCGTTCATGGGCAGGTTCAGATATTTCCAGTTGGTGCCGTCATAGGTGTGGCGGTCATATTCCACCTCGTAGGTCTTGTGGTAGGGACGGCGCGGGTCGTTCATGACCATGATGAAAGTGCCGTTGAGCTTATGGCCGACGGTAGCATCGTAAAACTCCTTCGGGGTGTAGGTCTTTGCCTCGCCCACGGTCTTGCCGTCCTTGTTCTGGAAGGCATAGCTAAACTGCTTCACGGGCTCTCCCAAGGTGAGCGCCAACATGTGGTAAACGGTAGCGAGCATCTGTGTCTTGCGCTCCTTTATGGCAGCAGCCTTCTTGCCGTCGGCCACCATCTTACGCAGCTCCAGACCAAACTCGCGGAGCTTTGAAGAGATCAGGCGCGACATGCGACTCGTGTTCTCTGCCGAATAGGTCTCGAGCTGCACGCTCTTGGGCACAAGGCCATACTTGTAAGCGAGGTCGCTCACGCCACAGAACGTGCCGCCGTCGTTGAGCGGACTCTTGAAGAAGAACTGCACGCGCTCGTCGTCGATGGGTTTCTTGGCTGTGTCCACCACACCCTGCAACATGAGGTTGGCTTTCTCAAGCTGGTCATAGAAGAACAGATAGTCGTGCGAATATTCCACAGCCAGCGTGTCGGCATGCTCCTTGGCAAAGTTGGAGCGCAGCACGTTAAGGCCCGAGAACATCCAGCAGCGTCCAGAGCTCTTCTGGTCGTGAATGCTCTGCTTGGGTGTCTCCACGCTGAAGTGGTTGTCGATGGGTCCGAGGTTAGCAAAGTTCTTCGCCAGGTCATCGATCTTGTTTGACGCGATAGCGTTAAACAGCGCCTTGTTCACCTTGGCTGAGCCTTGTGCTTTCTCTATTTGTGTGAGCATCTCCTGTGAGATGCCTCCGGCGCTGTTCTGCGCCATGACACCACCCGAGGCCATGAGGCAGAGGGCAAGTGCCAGAGTCTTGTAGTTGTTCATTGCTTTATTTCACTGTTTTTTGGTTATTCATTCTTTCACAACGCCACGGTTTGTCTCTTAAAACGCCATGGTTTCATCGTTAAAACGCCACGGTTTCATCTCATAACACCCCGTTTCCTTTATTAGATAGGTGTAAGAAAGGCAAAAATCGGGCGTTGCTGTGCAAAGTTAGCACAATTAAAAGACAATACAAAACAAATTTGATGCCTTTTGTATAAATACACATTTTATTTTATTACCTTTGCAGAAATGATTGATGCCTAACGCCTGTTGCGGCATCTGTTATGTTTGATTCAGAAAAGAATTGATGGACACTAAGAATTTAGAACTGTTAAACAAGATACAATATCCCGACGAGTTGCGCAAACTGTCTGTGGACCAGCTGCCGGAGCTGTGCCATGAACTGCGTGAAGACATCGTTGAGGAGCTGTCAGAAAACCCCGGACACCTTGCCTCATCGTTAGGCGTGGTGGAGCTGACCGTGGCCTTGCATTATGTCTTCAACACCCCCTACGACCGCATAGTGTGGGACGTGGGGCATCAGGCCTATGGCCACAAGATCCTCACGGGACGACGCGACAGCTTCTGCACCAACCGCAAGCTGCACGGCATAAAGCCGTTCCCGAGCCCAGAGGAAAGCGAGTATGACACGTTCGCATGTGGACATGCCTCCAACTCGGTCTCGGCAGCCCTCGGCATGGCTGTGGCAGCGAAGAAGACGGGACATGACGACCGCCATGTGGTGGCTGTCATCGGCGACGGCGCGATGAGCGGCGGACTGGCGTTTGAAGGCATCAACAACGTGTCGTCATCGCCCAACGACCTGCTCATCATCCTCAACGACAACGACATGAGCATTGACCGCGCCGTGGGAGGCATGGAGAAGTATCTGCTTAACCTCGACACCAACGAGACGTACAACAAGATACGCTTCAAGGCCTCACAGTGGCTACACTCGAAGGGTTATCTCAACGACGACCGCCGCAAGGGTCTGATACGTCTCAACAACGCGCTCAAGTCGGTGCTCAGCCATCAGCAGAACATCTTTGAGGGCATGAACATACGCTATTTCGGCCCCTTCAACGGCAACAACGTGAAAGATGTTGTGCGCATCTTGCGACAGCTCAAGAACATGCGCGGACCCAAGCTGCTGCACCTGCACACCGTCAAAGGCAAAGGCTACAAGCCTGCCGAGAAAGAGGCAACGGTGTGGCACGCACCAGGCAAGTTTGACCCCGAAACGGGCGAGCGCATAAAGACCGACACGTCAATGCTGCCCCCGAGGTTTCAAGACGTGTTCGGAGAGACGCTGCTCGAGCTGGCACAGAGCAACCCGCGCATTGTGGGCGTGACGCCAGCCATGCCTACAGGCTGCTCCATGAACATCATGATGAAGGCCATGCCTGACCGCGTGTTCGATGTGGGCATTGCCGAGGGCCACGCCGTGACCTTCTCTTGCGGCATGGCGAAAGACGGTCTGCAGCCCTTCTGCAACATTTACAGCGCGTTCGCACAGCGGGCTTACGACAACATCATACACGATGCCGCCCTGCTCAACCTCCCCATGGTGCTGTGTCTGGACCGCGCCGGTCTGGTTGGCGAAGACGGCCCCACACACCATGGAGCGTTCGACATTGCAGCCCTGCGCCCCGTGCCCAACATAACCATAGCCTCTCCGATGGACGAGAGAGAGCTGCGTCGCATGATGTACACGGCACAGCTGCCGGGCAACGGAACGTTCGTCATACGCTACCCGCGTGGTCGCGGCAGCGTGGTCGACTGGCGTTGTCCGCTCGAAGCCATCGAGGTGGGTCGCGGCCGCCGGCTGCGTGAGGGTTCTCAGCTGGCGGTGCTCACGTTTGGCCCCATCGGTGCCGACGTGGAGCGTTACATCGATGAGCTGCAGGCTGAAGGCAAGGCCATGGGCGTTGCCCATTACGACATGCGTTTCGCCAAACCGCTCGACGACCTTCTGCTCAGCGAGGTTGCCACCCATTTCTCTCACATCGTGACCATTGAGGACGGCATCAAGGCCGGCGGCTTCGGCTCCGCTGTGCTCGAATGGATGAACGACAACGGCTACCATCCCGACATCAAGCGCCTTGGCCTGCCCGACAACTTCGTTGAACACGGCACCGTGGAACAGCTCAGAGAGATTGTGGGGCTGGACGAGAAAAGCATTAAGCGAGTTTTGAGTTTTGAATTTTGAGTTTTGAATTATTGCGCATGCTGCGCAATTTTGAGTTTTGAATTTTGAATTTTGAATTGTTGCGGCTCTGCCGCAATGTTGAATTATCCAATTTTGAATTAACCAATTTGAATAGGAAAACTCATCAAACTAAAAAAAAGGTTTATTTATAATTCGAAAATCGAAAAATCGAAATTCATAATTCAAAATTCGAAATTCAAAAATCGAAAAATCAAAATTGCGCAGCATGCGCAATAATTCAAAATTCAAAAATCAAAAATCAAAATTGCGCCAGCTGGCGCAATAATTCAAAATTCAAAACTCAAAACTCAAAATTGCGCCAGCTGGCGCAATAATTCAAAAATCAAAATTCAAAATTCAAAATTCATAAATGCAGATAGTCATTGCTGGCGCATACGCCATAGGCACGCACCTTGCCAAACTGCTGGCACGCGCAAATGAAGACATCACGCTCATCGACACCGATGAGGAACGTCTCAACAACATCGGAACCGACGCTGACCTGCTCACCATGCTCGCCTCACCGACAAGCGTGAAGGCTCTACGCGAGGCAGGAGCGGCAACGGCAGACCTGTTCATTGCCGTCACACCCGATGAGAGCCTTAACATGACAGCCTGTGTGCTGGCCAAGGCTTTAGGAGCAAAGAAGACGGTCGCAAAGATTGACAACGCCGAATATATTGAACCCGAACAGCAAGAGTTTTTCGCACGTCTCGGCATCAGTTCGCTCATCTACCCTGAGCTTTTGGCCGGTAAAGACATAAACAACGGTCTTAAGATGTCGTGGGTGCGACAGCGGTGGGACGTACACAACGGGGCGCTCGTGATGCTCGGCATCAAGCTGCGCGAAGGTTGCGAGATCTTGAACCAACCACTTAAGGACCTCTGCGGACCCGATGACCCCTATCATGTGGTGGCCATAAAACGCGGAACCGACACCATCATACCGGGCGGTAACGACTCGCTGCAGCTCTATGACCTCGCCTATTTCATGACGACAAAACAATATATCCCTTACATCCGCAAGATTGTGGGCAAGGAACATTATGTTGACGTCAAGAACGTCATGATCATGGGTGGCGGAGCAACGGCGGTGAGAGCGGTGAAGACCATGCCCGAATATATGGACGTGAAGATCATCGAGACCGACGAGGCACGGTGCAACCGCCTTAACGACATCATAGACAACTCGCGCGTGCTCGTCATCAACGGCGACGGACGCGACATTCCGCTCCTCGTCGACGAGGGCATAAAGAACACCCAGGCGTTTGTGGCGCTCACAGGCAACGCCGAGACCAACATCCTGGCTTGTCTCACAGCCAAGCGCATGGGTGTGCGCAAGACCGTGGCGGCGGTGGAGAACATCGACTATGTGAGCATGGCAGAGAGTCTGGACATCGGCACCATCATCAACAAGAAGGTCATCGCCGCCAGCCACATCTACCAGATGATGCTCGACGCCAACGTCATGAACGTGAGGTTTCTGATGAACGCCAACGCCGACGTGGCAGAGTTTATCCCGCAAGAGGGCTCCAAGATCACGAAGAAGGCGGTGCGCGACCTCGGTCTGCCGAAAGGCATGACCATCGGCGGTCTGGTACGCAACGGCACGGGAATGCTGGTGTCGGGTAACACGGTCATCGAGGCCGGCGACTCGGTGATGGTGTTCTGTCATGACATCAACATGAAGAAGGTCGAGAAGATGTTTATATAAAAAAAACGTTCGCATGTCTATGACATGTGAAACACGAAAACGATGATAAACTTAAAAATCATATACAAGATTGTCGGCTCGCTGCTCTTCATCGAGATGGCGCTGCTGCTGGTGTGTCTTGGCGTGTCTATAGGTTACGGCGAGAGCGACCGCGAAGCGTTTGCCGTGTCGGTGGGCGTGACGGGCGTGTGCGGACTGCTGCTCCGCTTGCTTTCTCACGACAGCGACAACACCCTCTCGCGACGCGATGCCTACCTGGTGGTGACGCTCACATGGGTCATCTTCAGCTTGTTCGGCATGTTGCCGTTCCTCATAAGCGGCTACATACCCGATGTCACCGACGCGTTCTTTGAAACGATGTCGGGCTTCACAACCACAGGAGCATCCATAATAGACAACATCGACAACTATCCGCACGGTCTGCTGTTCTGGCGCTCGCTCACACAATGGATCGGCGGTTTGGGAATAGTGTTCTTCACCATTACCCTGCTGCCATCGCTCGTTGGCGGCTCGGTGAAGGTGTTTGCGGCGGAAGCCACGGGACCGATAAAGACCAAGCTGCACCCACGTCTCTCTACCAACTCAAAATGGATCTGGGTGGTTTATTTCGTCATCACGTTTCTCTGCTTCGGCTGCCTCTGCGCCGTGGGCATGGACGTATTCGACAGCGTCAACTATGCCATGGTCACAGCAGCCACGGGAGGCTTCGCAACCAAGAGTTCGCTGGTGCTCTTCACCCCAGAGGTGCAATATGTCATCATGTTCTTCTGCTTCGTGTCGGGCACCAACTTCACGTTGCTCTATGCCTCGGTGTCGCGCCGCAGCGTGAAGATGCTGTTTGGCAGCGCCGAGTTTAAGTTCTATTTCTGGATGGTGGCAGGCATCTCGGCGTTCATCGCCTTCGAACTGATGTGGCGCAACAGTTACCCGTTGGAACATGCCATCCGCAGCGCCGTATTCCATGTTGTGTCGTTCATCACCACAACAGGTCTCATCAACGACGATGCAGGCAAATGGCCACACGTCACCTGGGTGGCGCTGGCTGTCTGCATGTTCTTCGGTGCCTGCTCCGGCTCCACAAGTGGCGGTCTGAAATGTATCCGTGGCGTCATGCTGCTCAAGACGATCAAGAACGAGGTTAAGAAGATGCTGCACCCCAACGCCGTGCTGCCC
>OQVL01000987.1_pt1 | contig 16381 bp, 12 predicted proteins | sample 1691501 | NCBI WGS metagenome assembly OQVL01 (sample SAMN03418253, study PRJEB22391) | human gut metagenome | biome: human-gut; feature: organic feature; material: feces | host: Homo sapiens | place: Tanzania | collected 2013-01 | reverse complement strand
ATAAACGCGCTTAAAGCCGTAAAAAAAGATATTCACGCCGTGCGCGTTGTTATAAACGGACTCGGTGCGGCAGGCACCGCAATAGCAAAGATGCTTATTTCGGCGGGCGTCGGCGACCTTATATGTGTTGACCGCAGCGGAATAGTCTCAAAGGATTCGGCAGAGTTGGGCGAAGAGCGCTGCCGACTTCTTGAAAAAACAAACAAATCGGGCGTTTGCGGCTCGCTTAAAGACGCAATTAAAAACGCCGATGTTTTTATAGGCGTATCCGCACCGAATATTCTTTTTGCAGACGATATTAAAACAATGGCAAAGGACGCAATTGTTTTTGCCATGGCAAACCCCACGCCCGAAATTATGCCCGATGAAGCAAAAAAGGGCGGCGCGGCGATTGTCGGCACGGGGCGTTCCGATTTTCCGAACCAGATAAACAATGTGCTTGTTTTCCCGGGGGTTTTTCGCGGCGCGCTTGACGCAAAAGCCACGGAAATTAATGAAGAAATGAAGCTTGCCGCGGCATATGCGCTCGCTTCGCATATACCTGACAGTGAAATCACCGCAGAAAATATTATCCCCTCGGCGCTTGATAAAAGCGCGGCTTTAAAGGTTGCCGCCGCCGTTAAAGAAGCCGCCGAAAAAAGCGGAGTTACAAGAAAAAGCACGGTACAGAACCGCAGTTAAATATTTATTAAAAATCCGAAAGCCTTGTTGCTAAGTCTTTCGGTTTTTTTCTGTTCGGTAACAATCGGTTTCCCAAATGAAGATTTCTGTAACAATTCACAAAAATCTTCATTTTAAATAAGTATAAGAGAACGAACCCCAACGGCCGTAAAGCAAAACAGCACAGCTACCTGTCGCGTAGTTGTGCTGTTTTTTGTGTTATTTTAAAAATTCGGCGTCTTTTTCGGGAATCTCGTCGTGTTCTATAGAAGAAAAGCGCTCTGCCGTAACTTTAAGACCGTATTTTTCGCGCAAGCGCAGAATTTCTTTCATCTCGGGCGAATTGTGGTGGCTGTCAAGCGCTTCCTGCGACTCCCATTTGTCAACAAGAAGCACCTTATCCCCCGAGAGCGAAACGAAATATTCATACCCCGCGTTTCCGCTTTTCTTTCTGATTTTTCCGGCAGTTCCGCTGTTTTCCGTTTCCTCTGAGAACGCACGCGCGTTTTTGCCGATATAATAAAGATTTACTGTAATCATCTTACGCCTCGTTAAAATATTTTACGATAAATTCCGTAACCGCGCCGAACATCGGGTGATTGCGCGAATCACAGCCGTCCCAATTTTCCCAAAGGGTTGTTGCGCCGTGCTTCATCATATTATAAAACGAATTTTCACCATTGCTTGTAAGAAGTTTTTTTGCAAGCTTTTTTTTGCCGTTTTTGCAAAGCGTTTTTATTAACACATACGTTCCGAAAATGCCCGTATCAAACTCGCCGAGCTTTTCGTATTTTTCGACAATATTTTCAAGCGTTTTTTCGTTTCCGAGACCCAAATCAAACCCGAAAGCGTCAGCCGCTTCGACAGAGCCGAAAAACGCGCCGCTTTTTTCGTCAAAATATTCTTCAAGAAAAGCCTTTTTAATGCGCTCGGCTCTTTCTTGAAGTACTGAAGAGTCTTTTTTGAGAATTTTTGAAATTTCAATTACGCACATAAGCGCCCTGATGTAAAAATATGTGTTCACAAACGGCTCTGGCAAGCGGTTTTTGTTGTGCGGCGCGCACCAATCCCCAAGACACCAGCCGCCCTTTTCGCCGCGCACAACAAGTGAGTTTTCGCTGTGCGACTCCATATAATCAAGATAAAGCAGCATATTCGGATAGTATTTTTCAAGAATGTTTTTGTCACCGTAAAAATCATAAAAATTATAAGGCACAAAAACCATCGCGCCGCCCCAGCCGCCGGGACCGCCGCCGCCGCCGTAAAACGGCGCGGTGTGTTCGACGTGACCGCTGAAAACATCCTGACTGTCGGCTATGTCGTCAAGCCATTTTCTGTAAAGAGCCTCTGCGTCAAAGCACGTCATAACGGCGCGCGACGCAAGCTGGCCGTCGCCCGTGTAGCCGAGTCTTTCGCGGTGAGGGCAGTCCGACGGCACAGAACAGTGAATATTGTCAAGCTGGGTTCTTATAAACGCGTCAAAAATCCATTGCAAAACGGGGTCTGACGATTTAAAAGAGATTATTTTCTTTATATCGGTGTGCGCAACGCAGTATTCCAACACCTCAGCTTCGCCCAAAACTTCAAAATAGCGCGCGCCGTGCCATGTGAAATGCTGATGAAGCGCCGCTTTACAGCTGCCGTCGTAAATATATTCTTCACACTGTATTCTGCCCCTGCCGCCCGAATAGTGAAAATCAAGAGAGCCGTCGCTTTTAAGCTCCTCTGCAAAGCGCAGCAGGCAGCGCTCGTCCAAGGCGGCGCCGTCTTTGAATCTTATCACGGGGAAGCCCGCAACATTTTCGCCGATGTCATAAATTGCATAGTCGCCGCGCCTGAAAATGCATTTCGGGTAAAGCTTTCTGACAACTCTGTCCTCGGGGTAATTTGAAAGTCTGAAAAGCGAAAGCGGCTCCGCGTCTTCGTCGCATTTTTTCCATTCGCCAAAGGTCGGTTCCGTTGAAAAATCGTAATTTCCGCGGCGCAAATCCTGCGTTTCGCCGAAATATATGTTGGCGCGTGTGATAAACGACTTTGTAAAAAGAGTATCGCCGTCGCTTTTTGCGATTATTTCATCGCCCTTTGTTATTTTAAAGCAGAGCTTTAAAAAGCCGTATTTATTAATGCCCTCGTTGCGGCTTTCGTGCTGGCAGTACCAGCCGCCGCCGAGGTGAAATACCACGGTGTTTTTGCCGTCAACAAGAAGGTCTGTTATGTCAAAGCGCTCGTAATATACCCTGTAAGTGAGCGTGTCGAATATCGGATAGCACAAAACCGAAAGGTCGCGCGCATTATAGTTGCTCCACGCGGGCGCAAAAAGCCTGTCGCTTACGCTTTTGCCGTTGACAAAAATTTCGGAAAACCCGAGAGCGGAAACCGTAAGATAAACCCTGCTTTTTTGAGGGGTGTAATTAAAACTCTTTTTTACAATCGCCGCTTCAAGCTCCTTATTAAAAGAGAGCCACATACAACCGTCAAAAACAAAGCTTTTTTCAACCTTAATATATCGCGCACCGTCTTTTTTATACGTCACGCCGCACTTTGCAAAGCCGTTTTTTTCAAAAAACGGCAAAAGCTCTGCGGGGGCTTCGGCAAAAAGTGTTTCGCCGCCGAGCTTTTTAACCTCGCTGAAAGCGGCGGAAAGTATTTTTGAGCCGTGCTTAAAGCGCCTGTATTCTTCTTTTATAAAAATATTTGAAACTTCAAACGTTTTTTCGTCCGTCTTTTTTACAACGGCGTTCCCCATAACCTCGTCTATAAGAACAAAGCTTGAAGAAAACGTGTTTTCATCTATATTCTTTATAATATATCTCACATTTTGCATGGCGTTTCTCCAAAAAAACCGCCGACAGACCGAAGCAAGAATTTGTACCTGTCGTCAATCGGCGGTTAAAGACTTTATTTTTTAATAGGGACTATAACAAAGTTAAAGTCAAGCTCTTTTGTTGCGTCAACCTCGTATTCGGGCAAGGTGTTCGGTCCGCACGAGCCTGTGCCCGTGCCGCAGGTGAAGCCGTCAAGCGTTACAAAGGTCGTGCTTTCGTCCTTTAAATCCTCGCGGTGCTCGGCGTTATAAAGCGCGGTCTGTGAATAGTTGTGAACGTTGAACGTGAACTTTTTGTCGGAATAAATGAGTATTTCATCGCCGTTTTCGTTTTTGAGCTTTAGATACGACGTGTCGCAGTGGTTCATATTGTCCTGCGGACGAATGTAAGGCTCGTGCTCGTCTTTAACGGCGGCACAATAAAGCCCTATAAACGACTGCGCCTTGCAGTCCGAAAGACACTCGTTTTCGCCCCTGCCGAAATATTCGATTTCGGAAAAGCTCTTGTCCGCTTCAAACGTAAGGCCGAGTCTCGGAAGCTTTTCGACTTTTTCTTTACTGCCCTCGCAAGGCATAAGCGCAACTTCAATATCAACAATGCCGTTTGCGCCGATTATGTAAAGAACGCTTGCGTTAAAGAGCACGTCATGCTCGCCGTAAACCGAAATATATTCGCTGACCGAGGCAATTCCCGATTTAACCTCTGCCGTAAGGTCCTCAAGCACAAGCTTTGCTTCGGCTTTAAGCCCGTGAGCCTCCCAATCGCGGCGCTTTACGCGGTCGTTATCCATATATGCCCTTGTAAGGTTCAGCGTGAAGCCCTTGTGAGACACAGGCGACTGATTAAGTACCGAAACGCCGTCTTTTTCGTATTTTGTCATTTCGCCCGTCTCTTCCGAGAACTCTATTTTACCGCCGTCAAAGTTAACGGTAACAGTCTCACCGTCGGACGAAACAGAGACCTCGCCCGCGTTAAGCGACGGGAAGTTAAAGCGCGCTTCGCTGAGCGTTAACTGATCTTTTGCAATTTCAAAATCGCCGCTTATGTAGTATATGTCAAGATAGGTGTTTTTGGTGTAATCGACCTTCGGCAAGGGAAGCTTATACGTTTTTTCTTTTCTCGGGTCAATATCCGTTGAAAAGCTGCCGCAGCTTTCGGTTTCGCCGTCTACGTTGTATTCCCAATAAACCTCGATATATGAAGAGTTTTTAAAGAAGTTGGTGTTGAAAAGCGTAAGGCTGTTGCCGGCAAGACGTCTTACTCTTAAAGGTCTGTAGACCTCTTTCATTTCAAGCGCGCCCGTGTGCGGCGTTCTGTCGGGATAGAAAAGACCGTCCACACAGAAGCACTCGTCATGAAGCTTTTCGCCGTGGTCGCCGCCGTAGGTGTATTCGTATTTAAAGCCGTCGCCGACGTGTCTTACCGAATGGTCGGCCCATTCCCAAATACAGCCGCCCATAAAAATGTCGTCCGACTCAAACATTCTCATATATTCTTCAAGCGCACCGGGGCCCATGCCCATGGCGTGGCAGTATTCGCAAAGATAGAACGGCACTTCGGTATATTCTTTTCCGCGCTTTCTTTCCCTTACCTTTTTAAGCTCGTCGGGGTGGGTATACATCTCCGAAAAGACGTCGTAATGCTTGCGTTTTGTATGGCAAACGCCCTCATAATGAACGGGAATGTTTGTTTTAAGCTCTTCTTTGAGCATTTTATAGCACTTGTCGTGGCATTTGTAGCCCATCGACTCGTTGCCGAGCGACCACATAATTATGCACGGATGCGTGCGGTCGCGCATGTACATACGTCTTACCCTGTCCGTGTAGCGCTTTGCCCACTTAAGGTTGTGGCTTATGCAGTCCTCGGGAACGCCGAGATGCCAAAGACCGTGGGTTTCTATATCAGCTTCATCCACAAGATAAAGTCCGTAAACATCGCAAAGCGTAAGGAAAATCGGGTCGGGCGGATAGTGCGACGTCCTGACGCAGTTGACGTTGTATTCTTTCATAAGGCGAACGTCGCGCTCCAAATCGTCAATGCCCATGGCATAGCCTTTTGTTTCGTGCGTGTCGTGGTGGTTTACGCCTTTGAGCTTGATTTTTTGACCGTTGAAAAGGAAGGTCGTGCCGTCGATTTTTATATCGCGGAAGCCGACGAATGCACGGACAGTCTCTTTTTCTTCTTCGCCGTCAAAAAGAGTTATGTAAAGCTCATAAAGACGCGGAATTTCTGCGCTCCACTCCGAAACCGAAAGCTTTTTAAAATCTATTTCGCCCGATTTTTCCAAAGCGGCTGATTTTTCGGCAATTAAATCTTCACCGTCAAAAAGAGCGGCTTTAACGGTTTTGCCGTCAAGCTTGCCGTTTGCTTTGTATTTTAAAAAGAGGTCATATTTTTTGCCGTTTTTCTGCGCGGTGGCTTCATAGTCGAAAATGTATGTTTTGTCGTAAGCATAAAGCAAAACGTCTCTGAAAATGCCGTTTTCGCGGAACATATCCTGCGCTTCGAGATATGAGCCGTTGCACCATTTGAAAACTACCGCGACAATTTCGTTTTCGCCTTCTTTAAGATGCTTTGTAATATCAAATTCATAAGAATTGTGCGAAGCCTCGCCGTAGCCGACAAATTCGCCGTTTACATAAAGGTCAACGCACGGCGAAACCCCGAGAAATGTTATGATATACACCTTGTCTGTGCTTTCGATGTTAATTTTCTTGCGATAAACCCCGCATGAAAAGTCCTCGGGAAGCTCGGGCGGCTTTACGCCCTGCTCTTTCGGAACGCCCAAAGCGTCGGGGTCAAAGCCGTAGGGGCAGTTAAGATAAACGGGGCTTTCATAGCCCGTCCTTTGCCAGGTTGAGGGCACGTTTACCTTGTCAAACGAAACCTTTGACGAGTCAAACGTTTTCGGAAGCTTTGATTTTTTCTTGTAATATTTAAAATCCCATTCGCCCGAAAGAAGCGTAACAAGCCCGCTTTCACGGCGCTCTGTCCTGAAATCGGCGCGCTTTGCCTCTTCAAGCGTCCTTTGCGGAACAAAATACGCCCTCGGAGCCAAACGGCCTTTTTCAACGGTGTTGAAATCGCAGTGGTTTGTTAAGTTAAAAGTATATTTCATAACTCTCCTCCAAAAAGGATATTTTTACACGGCGCAAGAAATTTTCTTTGCCTATCTCATATTACCATATCGCAAGCCGTTTTTCAATTTAAAAATGGGAAATACAGCACAATCCGCAAAAGAAAAATGCCGTTTTCTACATCCCGCCGTTGCAATTTTCGGCGGCTTATTGTATCATTAAGCATAAGAGGTGAGGGAATATGACGACTAAAGGAAAACTTAAAACCATTCTTTCGGACAAGGCGGATGATGCGCTGGCAACTGTAATATTTTTAGTTTTTTGGCCGCTGATATTGCTTGTTTTGGCTAAAGAATCGCTGTGCGACAGAGTTTATTACAAAAAATCAAAATACGCAAAGGACTTCGGCGCAAAATATTCCATGGGAATAGTGCAGTCGCCCGCATATATTTTCTATGAGTATGCATACGACAGATTAAAAGATAAAGGCAAATTTGTATATGAATCCGAGGAAGCTCAATATTTTGAGTGCGGCGAAACGATATATTTATTTCCGGATGAAGAAGAGTTTTGTGTAAATGAAGAGACGGGCGAATGGTACTCCATTTTAGACGATGGGGTGTCGCTTATTAAATATTTTCACAAAAAAGCGGCGGAAGTTAAAAACAACGAGCACCGAAAAATAAAGCTTTTCGCTTCGCGAAGCCAGCTTTCGGTTGACGATTTAAGCGGTGTTTCTCTTCCCGATTTTTTAGAGCTGGTGCAAAGCTGGGGCAACGTTTTTGATGATGATTTTCCCCTCTTTCTTAAATTACCGCAAAGTTCAAAAGATTTATACGAAGTTATGTGCAAAATGAAAGGCCTTTCGGGGAGCTTTGAATTGTCCGAGGACGGGCGCGCAATCAAATGGAAGCCCTTTGAAGAGGATATTTGGTTTTTAATAGATGTGCAAAAGAATGACGATGGTACACTTTCCGTCATCAACGGGCGCGGCGCCGAAATTACGCATTGGCACCCCAACGTATGCGAGATTTTTGATGTTGTATGCCAAATCGGAAAAGGAAATTACACCGTCGTTATAAAGAAAATGCTGTTTTCGGGCAATGTGAATTTCGTCCCGCGTGAAAGCAACAGCAACACAGTAAAGAAAACCGCAATTTCTATAGAATACCGCCTAAATAGATAACGGCAGTCATTTTGCCGCTTATTAAAATGTTTGTCTAGAGTTTTTTTCGCTTTATTACACTGACATATTTACAAAAAAACAGCCCTGCAAAGCAGATGCCTTGCAGGGGATTTTTGTTATGTTTTGTGATTTTACTGCGATTTGCCGTAAAATTACTGCTCAACGGAATAAACGCTGACTTTTTTGCGGTCTTTGCCGAGGCGCTCAAAGCGAACCTGACCGTCTGCAAGCGCGAAAAGAGTATCGTCCTTGCCTTTGCCTACGTTTGTGCCGGGATGGATTTTTGTTCCTCTCTGTCTTACAAGGACGTTGCCTGCAAGAACGAACTGACCGTCGGCGCGCTTTGCACCGAGTCTTTTGGATTCGGAATCACGGCCGTTACGGGTAGAACCCATACCTTTTTTATGAGCGAATAACTGGATATTGAGTTTAAGCATTAGTTACACCTCCGTGATGATACTGACATATGCGGGGTATTGCTCCCTTAACTGATTCAAATGAAGCGCGAAGCCGTTTAAAAAGTCCGACGCCCTGCTTTTGCAGGTTTCGTCAACGACAAACTTCATATAGCCGTCGTCAACCTCGGCATCGGCTTTAACGCCGACCGTCTCAAGCAAGGTGTTTGCCGTGAGATATGCCGCCGAAGAAACAGCCGCGCAAACAATGTCGCGCCCTCTTTCGGCAGAACCCGAGTGACCTTTTATAATGAAGCCGCGGGGAGCACCGTCGTCAAAATTTAAAAGCGTAATGTTTATCATTATGCATTGATGGCTGAAATTTCAACCTTTGTGTAGGGCTGTCTGTGGCCCATTTTACGCTTTTCGTTCTTTTTGGGCTTGTAAGTCATAACGGTTACTTTCTTGGCTTTGCCGTTTTTAAGAACCTTGGCTGCAACAGAAGCGCCTTCAACATAAGGAGCGCCAACCTTGATGCCGTCGTCGGTGCCGACTGCAATAACCTTGTCAAACGTAACCTCGGAGTCAGCCTCAACGCCGAGCTTTTCGATGAAAACAACGTCACCGTTCTCGACCTTGTACTGCTTTCCGCCTGTTTCGATGATTGCGTACATAAGTTTTACCTGCTTTCTTTCAGTCTCGCTAACAAGGCATACATACTTCATATGTATTTGTGAGGACGCACCTCGCCCTTAATATGCGGCAAACTGTATTTTACCAAATCAGGCACGGCTTGTCAATAGTTTTTTCGATATACTTTTTCGGGTGCGGTTTTATTTCATTCTTGCATATTTTCCGAGAAGCTTTATGTCATTCATATCGAAAAATCCGTTTTCGGTTCTCATTTTGTCGCCCCATGCGTCATAAATCCCGTCATAGGTTGCCGTTTTAAGATTTAAAAGCTTGCGGTTTTTGCCGTTTGTGCCTTTAATAAACCAATTTGACATATCTGAAAATCTGCTGTGACCCTTATAAGTCCAGCTGCACCAGTTGTAATGCGCCTTGTTATAGGTTTTTAAAATATGTTCAAGCGAGGGGTTGCCGCGGCACTGCGAAAACTCACCGACAATAACGGGAACGTTGAAGGCGCGCGCCTTTTCAAGAAGCACGAAGCCCGTGTAAAGCGCGTTATAGGGCAAATATGTGTGGTACTGATACATCACGTTTTCCCAGCCGTAGACCTTGGGTTTTGTAATGTCAAGCGGAGTCCAAATGGCTTCAAGCGTGATTATGTGCTTTTTATCGACCTCTCTTACCGCTTTGTAAAGCAGGTCGTATACCTCGCGGTATTTTTTGTTATTCTTTTCAAGCGTTTTGTATTCGCACATCGGCTCGTTCATAAGGTCATACGCCGCAACGGCGGGTTCGTCTTTAAAAACGCTCGCAATATCGCGCCACAGCTTTGCCGCGATATTTCTGAAATTTTCGCCCTCTTTTGTGTCGTCGTAAAGCCGGCAATGCCTTTCGCGGCAGCAGTGATGCGCAATGCTTTGATGTCCCGGCACGCCGTGCATATCGAGAATCACATACATTCCGCGCTTTTTGCACTGCTCAACAATCCATTTAAGGCGCGAAAAGTCCTTTTCGCCGTTTTCGTCGAGATAATATGTTCCGTTGTCGTCGCTTTGAAAATTCCTGTACCAAAACGGCACTCTGAGGCACGAAAAGCCCGCGTCTTTTAATATATCAAGGTCGTATTCGGTAATAAAATTGTCTTCAAAGCGGTTTATTAAAGCCCTTGCCTTTTCTTTGCCGAAGCGGCTTTCAAGCTCCGTCACAATATCCCACTGTGCAGAAACGCCGTCATACGAAGCCATCCACTGCTCCTGAAGAAGCCAGCCGCCGAGGTTTGTTCCGCGCAAAAGCACCTCTTCGTTTTTTTCGTTTAATATGTATTTGCCGTCGCAGTGCAAAAAATCGCCGTTTCCTATAGCTCTGTTCATTCTGCGGCTATCTCCTTTTTATGCTCTTTTTCTTCTTCCTCCTCCGAAAGCATTCCGACAATCGCCTGAAGCTCTTCGGGGCCTTCGTCCTTCTTTTCGTCGGCTATGAGCGCGCGTCTTGCGTTAAGGCGCATATACATCTCTTCGCGCTTTGCGCCCGTGAGGTCATAGAAGAACACAGGAATAATGTTGATAAACGCCGGTATCGACCAGCCGAAAATATAAAGGAAATAAAGCTTTTTATAAACGTTTATGTTGCCCTGTGCAAAATATGTCATAGGCTTTGTCGTGTCGTAACCCGTCCACTTAAACACCGCTACGGTAAACAGCGCGCTTAAAGGCGAAGTGAATTTCGTTACAAGGTTTTTAATCAAATCAAACGTGCCGTCGGGTCTTTCGCCCGTAACATATTCGGTATAGTCGTTGATTTCGCGCCCCATTTCGGCTTCAAATATCATTGCGGGCGCGTCGTCAACGCCGTTAAGCGCCCATAAAAACGCAAACTGAAGGCTGAAAAGAAGCGGCTTGTCAATCCACATATTCCCGAAAAAGAACTGCGCAAACGCCCTTACTATATCTATTATTCTGAAAGCGAGCACACCGTTTCTGATGTTGCCCTTAAACAGCTTCATAAACTTAGGCACAAGCGCTATGCCGAGGTTTCTTACGACAATATTCGGGAAATACACAAGGCAGGATTTGATTGCGCCGCCGATTATTTCAAGCTGAGTGACAAGCTCCCAGTTGTAACCGCCCGTTCCGTACCAGCTTGTAAGGAATGACGTTGCAAAGTTTCGCATGGCGTATTTGTTTTTGAGAATATAGAACAGCGACTTTGTTATCGGCGCGGGCTTTTGCTGTAAAAGTATTCTTTCGCGCGTGCCGAAAGCGAGCGCCATATTGGCGGCAGAGCCGAAAATCGCCGCAAAAACGCCGAGAAACGCAAACAGCGACTGCATTGAAATGTTCGTTGCGCCCCAACGGTTGAGGTCCTGAATGGGCATAAACAGCACATACACAATACCCGCGCCGAAATCGTTGGCATATTGGCTTAAAACGCCCAAAGTAATTCTGTCTTTTGGGTTCGGCGTCATAAGCGACGCTATGTTGTTTCGCGGAATGTTATATATTGTTGAAAACGTCTCCTGAATAAACAGCGTCACAAACAAAAATATAATTTTTTTCGGGTCGGCTGTGTCGGAGTTGTTGAAAAACAGCCCGCCGCAATAAAGCAGCGCCGTAGAAAGATAATACGGTATCGGCGTAAAAATCATATACGGCCGCGCTTTGCCCCAACGCGTCCTCGTTTTGTCGTATATCATACCCATAAGCGGGTCGTTCAAAGCGTCATAAATGCTTATAAGCGCCCTTATTGCGGCGACATAAAGCATATCCACCTTTAAAACGCTTACAAAATAAAGCGTCTGATATGTTCCGATTCCGCCGACGATGTTGCCCGCAAACGACGCAAGCGCCGGATAGAGCATTTCTTTTGGACTTAAAACCCTTGTATTGAACATTTCGGCGGCAAGAGTTTTGTATTTTGAAAGCTTTGAGTCGGAAAGCTTTTTTGCCGAGCAAGCCTCGGCGTCAAACATCTGCCTTACAAAATCCTGTTTCTCTGTTGCCATTTATATACCCCTTTTCTGTCAGTTTGTTAGGCATAAGAGCGCCGGACCCGGTTCGGCTCTCTTATGCTTTTACCGCAACAACGCACGATGAGCGGAAATATCCGTCCTTTGCCACGGCAAACACCTTTGTTTCGCCCGCACCGTGTGCCGTAACAACTCCGTTTTCGTCTACCGAAGCAATGTTTTCATCCTCGGAGAACCACAAAACGTCTTTTATTGTGGCGTTTTTCGGCGAAACTTCGGCTTTGAGAGAAGCCGTTTCGCCCGGTTTCAGCGAAAGCTCTTTGGGCGTTGTTTTAATTTCTTCAACCGGTTTTCTCACCGTTACCTCGCACGAATCTTTGTAGGTGTTGCCGAGATATGTAAATTCGGCCGTTATGGTCACGGGCTTTTCGCTCGTTTTTATACCCTTTATATATCCGCGGTCGTCAACCTCGGCGGTTTCCGGGTCTGACGAGGTCCACAGAACGGTCACCTCTTCATCTGCCGTTCTGAACGCTTCAAGCGCTTCGGTTTTGCCCTTTTCCATACTTAAAACGTTCTTTGAAAGCTTTAGACCGGCGTATGTATATATGTGATTTTCAAACGCCGAAAGCGAAAAGCTTATATCGCGTGTGCCGAGAGATTTGAAGTCGCCCGTAAACGTCAAAGTCATCTTAATATTGTAAGAGCGTTTATACACAACCTTTTTCATGGTGCCGCTTTGGGCTTCTTCTTCGGCGTTAATTTCAAAGTTGCGGCATTCAAAAGAGAACGCGTCTATTGAAGATGTTTTCTCTATTTCTTCAAGCGCCGCCGCTTTCACCTTTTCAAAAACGTCCGCACCCGTACTTTTTGCTATATCCGCATTTTCGGAACCGCCGTTAAGCACAAAATCATAAAAGAGCGTGTCGCAATCGACAACATTTTCGCCGTCCTCGCGCCCGATTTTTTCTTCGGATTTCAGAACGTTGTTGCTTTCGAGCACCGAATGCACAATATGACTTGACCAATCCTCGCCGAATTTGCCGTCAAAAGAGCCATATCCGTTTTTCAGCGACTCTATCGCTTTGGGCTTTATGTATTTTAAAAATGCCGAAAACTTGTCGCTTTCTTCGCCCGAGACTTCTATTGAATCGTCGGGGATTTCTATTTCCGTATAAACAGAAAGCTTTACTTTGTTAAAGTCGCGCGTTTTTTCAAGCGACTGTGAAAACTCCGAAAGCTGTTCTTCTTTTGAAGTGTTTTTTACAACAACGGTTTTCGGCACTGCCGACTGCGGGTCGTATGTGCCCTCTTTGCTTAGTATGTTTATTGCACCATACACCATACCGCCGAGAAAAATCAGTATGAGAAGCGCGACGATAAGCGCAAACAGCCGTTTTTTCTTTTTTTCGTCGTTTTCAAGCGCTTCTACGCGCTCTGTGTATTTACTCATTTTCCCTCGACCTCCTCAACAAGCTTTGCCGCTTCTTCGGCTTCGTCCTCGCTCTTGCCGCGAATGGTGTCCTCAATCGCTTTCATTCTTTCGGCGTGCTCCTCTTCCGTTTCAAAAATCGGATATGGCAAATCGCAGAGCTTTATTTCACCCTTTTTGACTTTTTTTGAAATATCGACCCTATAGAGGTCGCCCTCTTTGTATTTTACTTTTGTGCCCTTTATTATTACGCCGAGGCTTACTGCAAAAAACAGTGCGAAAACCGCCATAAGAACATATGCCCCGAAGCCCTCTTTCACAGAAAACGCCGAGCCTAAAAGCGCCGCTTCTTTTTTTAAAGTATTCACACCGAAAAGCGCCGCCGCAGAAGACGCGAACCCCAGCGCGCCGAAGGCGCAAAGCAGAACGTTCATTACCTTTGAGCCGGCAAAACAAAACAGCTCAAACAAAAGAATAAGCACCGAAAAAAGCGCCGATAACGCAAACGCCGCGCCGACAAAGCCCGCCGCGCTCATTACGCCGCCGAGTATTTCTGCGTCCTTTAAACTCATAATCATAGGAATTGTTCCGTCGGAAAAAGCCGAAACGGCGCCGAGAAGCCCGAAATCAATTTTACCCTCGTAAAGCGGCAGACTGATATTTAAGGTGCAAACAGAAACAAGCGTTGCAAGAACGGGCACAAAAGCGAGGGCAAGCCTTGCTTTTTGAAGCGCGCCCCCCAAAAGGCACGCCACAACCCTTGCCCATTTTACGCGCGTAACGGCAAGACCGAGTTCCGCTTTTTTTGCGTCCTCATAAAAACGCTCTTCAAAGCCGTGAAACATCAGGTTCACGCCGCAAGCGGGGCAGGTCTGTTTCCAATCGAACACTGTGAGCTTTCGCCCGCAGTTTGGACATTTTGTCGCCATATTCTATCCCCCGAATCAAAAATCTGTTAATTTATGCTGTATTAAGAATATCATATGCCGTTTATTTAATCAATACAAAATTTTTTCGTTAAGAAATAAAATTTTGAGCAAAATTATTTACAAAGCGAATATTTTTGTGTATACTTTATTTATATGATTTTTGAAAGGAAGGTTTTTATGAAGAAACCGATTAAAGCGTTAGCTTTACTTCTTTCCCTTGTTATTCTTTCGGCATCCGCTTCCGTTTCGTGCTTTGCCGCGGCAAGCGAAAGCTATATACCGTCGATTATCGTTCCGGGCATTTTCCAGAGCGAGGTCAAATATTATGAAAACGGCGAAGTCGCTCTTAACTCCGAGGGCGAAGAATATCAAAAACCGTTTTTCATCGACCCCACAAAAGAGGTTGTTGCGGACGCGCTCACAACAGCGCTTGTGCCGATAAGCAAGCTTCTTATTTCGCAGAAGGATAAAGATGAAATGGCGGCAAACGCCGTTGCCGACGTTCTTGCAAGAACGCTTATGGAAAAGCAGAAATGCGACGAAAACGGCAAATTCATCAACGACATAAGAGCCACCAAATATTATGACAGCGTTAAAGACCTTTCCGATTACGATAGGGAATACATCTTTAACCAGCTTCCGCTTCAGGATTACTGCAACATAGCGGGCGAAGAAAATCTTTATGTTTTCTCTTATGCTTCTCTCGGCAATATGATAGACACCGCAAAAGAGCTTTATGACTTTATTTCCTTTGTTAAAAAGGATTCAGGCTCAGATAAAGTCAACCTTGTTCCGATAAGCCAGGGCGGCTCTGTCGCGAACGCGCTTTTGCAGCTTTATGCCGACAACAACAGAAGCCTTTCAAAGGACGTTCACAGAATCGTCTATATCGTTCCCGCGCTTGACGGTTCGCTTCTTCTCGGCGATATTTTTGAATACGGGCTTCTTGACGACGACGAGGAGCTTTACAAAAAAATGTTCCCCGCGCTTATGGGCGAGGACTACACGGCTTATCTTGTCAACATTATAATCCGCATATTCCCCAACGCCGACCTTAACAACATTCTTGACAAGGCGGTTGAAAAGCTTGTCGGCGACTATATGCGTTTTTCAACGCTTCTTTGGGGTCTTGTGCCTTCGGGCAATTATCCCGGCTGCCGCGAAATTTATCTCAGCGATGAAATTTCAACCGAAATCCGCCGTCAGGCAGACTGGTATTACGGCGCTCAGCTCAACTCCGACAAAAACATTCTTAACGCGGTTAACGACGGCGTAGAGATTTTTGACGTTGTTGACTATAACGAATACCTTTATGAAATATGCGACTCGTGGAACAAGGTCAATGCAGACGGCATAATCCAGCTCGATTCAACGTCTATGGGCGCTTTCAGCCTCGGTGTTGACGTTCAGCTTCCGGCGGAATACACAACCCCGGCAGAGCTTAACAACTGCTCGGACCCCGCGCACCACGACCACTCTGACCCCAACAACATCGTTGACCCCTGCACAGGACTTCTTCCCGAGACTACTTTCTACTTCTTTAACCAGAACCACGAAAAGACAGCCTCTAACGACATAATTATGAAGCTTGCCGCGGCGCTTCTTACGGACGATTCATTTAAAAACGTATATTCGCGCCCCAACGAGTTCCCGCAGTTCAACAACGGAAGAAACGCAAAGGGCTTTATGAAAGACCTCAAAGAATTTGAAAAGCTTGACGTTTCGGCGCTTTCGCCCGAGCTTAAAGCCGAGTATGACAAAGTTATCGAAGAAAGCCACGCGGCGCTTAACAACACCGTTTTGGCTCCCGACGATTTTGAACAGGCAAAGGCAAACTTCTATTCGGTACGCGAGCGCGTCAATTGTGCCCTCGAAGGCAAAGAACCGTCGGATACGGGCGACACTTCATTGTCATTCGACTTCACCGCAGTCCTTACAAAGCTTCTTAAAGTCGCAAGCGACATTCTTTATAAGCTCTTTAAAGGTCTCGGCTTCAGCGAGATGAAATGAGATTAGCTGTAGCTGTTAGCTTTTAGCCTGCGTAGCGGTAACTCGTGTATTTTTCATTTTTATATTGTTATAAAAAAACCCTGTGAATGGATTATATTTTGTTCATTCACGGGGTTTTGTTGTCAGCCGGTAGTGCGGCTTGCCGCGCCAATAGTCGGTTAACGCAAATTATTTTAAAAGGCAAAAACGCTGAAATTTAGCCGCAGGCTGTACTTCTCTTCGAAGAGAGGGGGACCGTTCGCTTGCGAACGGTGGAGAGTTCTTGAACG
>OQVL01000986.1_pt1 | contig 16381 bp, 15 predicted proteins | sample 1691501 | NCBI WGS metagenome assembly OQVL01 (sample SAMN03418253, study PRJEB22391) | human gut metagenome | biome: human-gut; feature: organic feature; material: feces | host: Homo sapiens | place: Tanzania | collected 2013-01 | reverse complement strand
TAGGGAAGAATGCGTTCTTGCAGAAAGAATCTGCGCGCTTTTGGAACAGGATGCGTGTGTTCTTGCACTCGGGGATTTTAACCGCGATATTCTTGAGTTTGAACAGGGATCCGCCGTCGCGGGTGTCAGTTTAAGAACAAATTCGGGCCGCGTTGTACAAATACAGTCGCCGTGGTTTGATGAAGACGGGCTTCTTTTGGAACCGGGAAGTTATTTCTTCAGGGACGAATGGTCCAGAATTGACAATATGTTTGCGGCCGGCGGTGCACGGATTGTCTCTTTTGGAGCAGAATGCAGCGGCCCGTGGTGTGAAGAGATTACTTTTGTTCCAAAGAAATATACGGTCTGGAACGGTGAAGGTTACAGTGACCACCTGCCCGTGTCCTGCGAAGTGGAATTTTACTAGATGTTTTCTAGCGGTTCTTTTTTACCACGTACAGGTATTCCTTTACGTGAATGTTTCTTCCCGAAAGATTGCGGCTTGCCCGGTAAGCATTGTAGGGTGACTCAAGCACGGTAACTGTTCCTGCAGATTCCAGAAGTGCTATCATTTCCTGTTCCGGAATAAAGCCTTCATTGTTGAACGAAATAAGAAGATATTTTGCGCGGATATTCTGTACCAGGTCCAGAAAAGTTGCCGCCGCAAAGCGTTTTTTGTTGTAGTCAGAGCGGTTCCAGTCGCGCGGAATTCCCGAAATGCGGCTCATCTTTTCTGCGTCGGGTTTTGTGTAGCCGGCAATGAGATTGAGCATAAAGTAATTTGAACCGTAGGGATGCTGGTTGTAGGGCGGGTCAATGTAGGCAACATCAACTGCGGGACTGTCAGGGCTTTTTACAAGAAGGTTTGCATCACTCTGGAAAATTGTCACGGCACTTTTGTAGCTGCTCAATACCGGCAGTTTAAGTTCAATTTTGCCCTGAATTCTTGAAAGCGCATTCGCCCCGTTACCGCCGAATTTTCCTGTACCTGTGCGGCTGTTTTTGTAAAAGCCCTTGAATACGCCGCCGGTATTTGCATGAACAGAAGCTTCTGCCAGAAGTGGTGCAATAAAATATTTGCGCAATTGTTCAGGAACAATTTTGTCTATGGACTGGCGCATGCAGTCAAGAAAACACGCGTTGTACGGTGTATAAAAGCATCTTTCTTCTTTCTGAATGTCGTTCATGTCCTGTGGAGCATAATATTCTGAAATAAATCCCGGCTTTGATTTGAAAGAAGTTTTGTCTTTTGAAAGATGAGAGCTGAGTTCTTTTTCACACATACTGTTCAGCTGTGCGCGCAGTTCGTCAAGTTCTGCAAGGTTTATGTCTGCCGCATTTGAAAGGTAACATGAGCTTATGATTCCTGCGTAGTCTTCGAGGTCATTTACGTATTGTTTTGTGGAACACCGCTTCATGAAACGCGATACGATTCCGCTTCCGCTAAAGACGTCAAAGGTCGAAAGTCTTTTCCTGCCAAGATCTTCCTGTACAAAAGAAATGCCCTGGCCTATAAAGTCCAGAAGGGCCCTTTTGTTGCCTATGTAGGTTATGAGCTGCTCGGTAAGAAAAGATTTGTTTTCACTCATGAATATTTTTAAAAAGTGTAGCGGGCGTAAACCTGCTGTATTCCGGCTGTAATCATCATGGAAAGTGTTTGAATTATTTTTTCTTCGGAAGAAAAGTCCAGAATCTGTCCTTCACCGTCGGCTGTTGTTGCAAAAGAAAGCGTGCATGGGGCGGCTTTTCCGTCTTCAAGTGCTTTTTTAATTGAAGTGCAGGCAGCAACATATTCTGTTACGTCACCGATATTTTTTTTGGACGGCATCTGCGTAAAAGTTGCCTCTGTCATTCCGCGGTAGCCTTCGATTGTGGCCATAAGGGCAGTTTCTATTTTAAGTGCGCGTGTTTCCTGCGGGCAGTTGTCATACATTTTTATTGTTGCTGCCGGAATTGTTTTTTTTGAACCGGCCGCCGCAGAATCTGTTTTGGAAGAGACAGAAGTTGTTGCGCACGAAACCGCCGCTGCAGAAATCAAAAGTGTAAGAATAAAAAAAGAAAACTTATTTTGCATATCTGGATTTTAGTACATTCGACTCAAATTTTCAACATTCAGAAACGTTCAATTAGTGCGCGGCATAAAAAAACACCCGCTCTGATTTTTACAGAAGCGGGTGTTTGTAAATTGAATTCAGACTTTAACTGAATATCTTACTGTGCGTTGTTTTTGTAACCCTTTGCGATAATTACAGTTGCTTCAACAAGCTGAATAACTGCAAGTGCAAAAAGAACAATTCCTACTACAGCAAGCGGAACAAATCCGTTCGGCTGGAAATTCTTGATAATTATAAGAACAAGGGCTGTGAAGGTAACTGCGAACATTACAATCATAGGAATAATTGTGCTGAAAGAGTGTGTTCCCTTCTTGTACATCCAGGCTGTAATTGCAAGAAGTGCAAGCGCTGCGAGAAGCTGGTTTGCAGAACCGAAAATCGGCCATATTTTCTGGTAACCGGCAACCAAAAAGATAACAGAAACAGCAATTGTAAGACCTGTTGCAATGTACATGTTTGAAGCGGCTTTTCTTACGGGGTTTCCTTCAGGAAGTTCACCTGCAAGTTCCTGCATAAGATAGCGGCCTATTCTTGTTGCTGTATCAAGTGAAGTAAGGGCAAAGGCTGAATATGCAAGAATTACGAATACGCGTCCGCCTTCAAGTGGAATTCCGAATGTGTTCATGAATTCAGAAATTCCGCGTGCAAATACAGTAGAAGGAGCTCCGAGTTTTGCTCCTGTTACAGCATCTGTTGCACCATCCTTTGAGAGATAGCAGACTACAATAAGTGTAACAATTGCAAGAAGTCCTTCAACCAACATTGAACCGTAACCAACCAGTTTGGCATTTGATCTCTTGTCTAGCTGTTTTGAAGTTGTACCTGATGCAATGAGTGAGTGGAATCCTGAAACGGCACCGCAGGCTACAGTTACGAAAAGGAACGGGAATAGAGAGTTGCCGTTTACATTGAATCCTGCAAAAGGTGTAAGCTGAACAGTAGGATGTTTTATGAAAACACCAAGAATTGCTCCGGCCATCATTGCGTAAAGCAGGAATGAACACAGATAGTCGCGTGGCTGGAGAAGGAGCCATACAGGAAGAACAGATGCTGCGGCAATGTAAATAATAAGAAGAATGCGCCACTGTACTACATTCATCTTGATTACCGGACAGTAGTATCCTATTACAATTGAAGTGCCGATGAGAATTACACCCAGAATTGTGCTGATTGTAAGGTTTGCATGAAGAAATCTTCTGGAGAATCCGAAGAGGACGGCTAGAACGATGAAAAGAATTGAAGCAGTTCCGGCCTGTGCTCCTACAAGAGATGCTGCGTCTGCAGGATTATAGGCAAAGGCTTTTGCGCACATGTCTGTAAAGGCTGCAACTACCAGCGTAAGTGTAATCCATGCGTAGCAGTTAAAAATTGTCTGTGCACGCTTTGAAACATTTGTCTTGATGATTTCACCGACAGATTTTCCGTCGTTATCCAAAGATGCTGCAAGTGCACCAAAGTCATGGACTCCGCCAAAGAATACGGAACCGATGACAATCCACAGGTAAACGGGAACCCATCCGAAAACAGCAGCCAGTGCAGGTCCTGTTATCGGGCCGGCTCCTGCAATTGAAGAGAAGTGGTGGCCGAATAAGACAGGAGCTTCTGTCGGAACGTAGTCCGTGTTGTCCTGAAAACGGTGTGCCGGAGTTTCGATGTCATTTTTTGTGACACCCCACTTTTTTGCCAGATATCCGCCGTAGCAGATGTAAGCAACCAGGAAAATTACGATTCCTGCGATTAAGAGAACTAAGGAGTTCATGAAAAAACCTCTTTTGGCGGAAACCCGTCGGTAATATATAGAAGAAGTTTCAGAAAATATCAGAATTGAAATTTGCTGAAACTAGTTTCTTGCTTATTTTAAGCGCATGTCGGGAGAAAAGAATTTGCGCTTTTCCCTTGCGTAGACTGAAGAATGAACTTTGCCTGCGTTAAGATCTACAAGAACTGCGCAGCCTTCCGACCATCCCCAGAAACCCATTTTGTAGAGTTTCCTGAACCTGAACTTTTTTACAAGCGATGCCATTTCCTTTGACACAGAGTCATGCACAAGGACAAGAGTTACAATTGTTGACTGATGGTGCCTTGATGGATTTACGGTTTCTTTAAGGATATGTTCAACCTGTTCAAGTTCACATTTAATGTCGTTAATATCCTGTACTTTCCTGACAAGACAGATTTCACGGCTTTCTGTAAAGTCCATTACGTTGTTTTTAAAGATAAAGGTTTGCGTTTCGCGCTTCAGGAATTCAGCCTTTATTTCATATTTGCGGTCAAAAAAAACGGAATTCTTTTCTATATCAAAGTATCTTTCCATTCTCTGGGCAAGCAGTTCAACGTAATCGGTGAAATTCATTATAACTTATATTTATGCAGTATAATTAAAGTTTGTCAAGTATTCTGAAGCCATTTTGTGCAATTACCTTTAATTTTCCGCCGATTGCTAGCTTTTCGCTTTACGCAGTCTTTTTCCTAGTCGAGAATGAACCCTGTTGAAGTTATATAAGCAAAAAGTTTTCATCAAATTTAATAGATAACTCATTCTTCAAATAAATTTTATGCTACTTCCTTGGCATTTTCATTAATGCTTCTTACAAGTGAAAATATTTTATTTTGAGCTTCTGTTCCAAAAATTGTAAAGAATTTTGGTCTATCAAATGGGGCTCTTCCTTTCATCAATGATTCCATATTGATTTCGCCTTGCTCTACAATAATGTCAGTTAAGCGTTGCACAAATTCAATTTGCATATTGTTCATATTTGTATCATTGATGAATTCTGCAAAATAGTTATTTATAGCACTTTTATCCATTTTTGTAACACGACGAATAAATACACCGAGAGATTTTCCATCACTTAATTCATTAAACATTTGTTCGTTGCCAAGTTCTTCTTTAAAAATATGATTTAAACTTTCAAAATCTTCTTTTGTTAATGGCTGGTTTGTTCTAAGTTTTGTAATTGCTTCATCATCCATGTGTTCTGAAAGATAGGCATTTACTTTCTTTTTATATTCATCAAAATTATCAGCTGGGGTAAGATTGGCTGCTCCTTCTGGAATATCAACATCATGTATATCGTCATCGAAATTTACAAAGATGTTTTTTTGTGACTGTTTATCCACTGAAAATTGAGCAAGTTCTCTAATTTCTTTTCTGATTTCTTCGTAATCTAGTACAGTCAACCCATCATAATAAGAGTTTACTGTCAAATGTTGTAATCGTGGTAAATTATCTCTTACAACTTTAATTGAAGTTTTTGTTAACAATATTTCTGCAACAGCTTTAATTTTTCCACGATAAAACGAAATGGATTTTTCAGAAAGATGCGCTTCCATAATTCCATAGCAAAAATTATCAAAACCTTTTGCATATTGATCTAATTCTTCATTGAATACAAGAGGTGCAATGTGGTCTTCAAGTTCTTTAACATCATCTTCTTCGAGACATTCAAATGCTTTTTCATTTTGATATTTTATTATATATTGTCTAGCTAAAATTGCACTTGTAGAACCTCTTTTTAAATTTTCACTTAAAGGAGCAATTTGTGCCAAACATTCTGATACAAGTTGATTTCTATAATCAATAAATTTTTGATCTGCCCAAGCTGAATCTTGAAGATGTTTTATAACTTTGCATTTATGTGCAAAAATTCTTTCGCTTAAGGCTTTTGCACTAGATCCTTCTATTCCGTTTTTTTGCTCTCTGAAAAATTCAAAATTGCGTAGATAATCAAAAATATAAAAATAATTTTTACCTACATAACTTCCTGTTTCATCTGTACAAATAAGATTTGGAGCAAGACGAGTTCCACGACCAATCATTTGCCAAAACTTAATTTTGCTTCGGATTTTTTTATAAAAAACAAGATTTACAATTTCTGGAATATCAACGCCAGTGTCCAGCATATCAACACTTACAGCAATTTGAAGAGGAGAATCTGATTTTTTAAATTCTTTTATAGTTGATTTTACTTTTGAATCATCACAAACAATTCTTTGACACATTTTGCCTTTGTACTGCGGATAATATTTGTTAAAAACATCTACAATATGTTGTGCATGATTTTTGTTATAAGCAAAAATTATAGTTTTCCCAAGTTTGTCGCCACCATTAATTTTAATACCCTTTTGCATCAAATCTTCAAGAACTTTTCTTGTGGTATCTTCGTTAAATACATATTCATTTATTGCTTTTGGCGGAATTTCTTCAAAAGGCTCATCACCGTTTTCTTCGGCTTCTTGTATCTTTTCTAAATCTTCTTCCGAAAGATTATCAATATTAATCCCTTCATCTAAGAATGTAGAAGTTTTTTCTATAGCGTGATACGGAACAAGATATTCATCAGAAATTGCTGTTTCATATTCATAAACATCAGTTGGAACATCATCTTGTAATTCAAAAAATTCAAATGTACTTGCATCAACACTTTTACGAGGTGTGGCTGTAAGTCCAACAAGGAAAGCATCGAAATATTCAAAAATTGCACGATACTTTTTGAAAATAGAACGGTGGGCTTCATCAATAATTATTAAATCAAAATGTGCCGGTGTAAAAGTTCTGTTTCCGTCTTTGTTTTTTTCTGTGTCTATTGCATTTAGAATTGTTGGATATGTACTAAATACTATACGAGCACCTTTGTTTTGCTCTTTATCTTTTGAATCTAAAAGATTACATATTGTTGTTTCTGGGGAGTTTTCTTTAAATGCGTCGTAGGCTTGTTCTACAAGTTGAATACGGTCTGCCAAAAACAAAACATTTGAAACATAATGACCACGGCTTAAAACATCAACAATAGAAATTGCTGTACGGGTTTTTCCTGTTCCCGTTGCCATAACCAAGAGGAACTTTCGGATTTTCTTTTCAATTTCGCTACAAATAGAGCGAATTGCTTTCATTTGATAAGGACGACCAGAAATTTCTGTATTGATTTTTATGGAGCTTAATGGACTAAGCAAATTTCGCCTATCCATAAGTTTTTGTAAATCGTCCATACTGAATATCATACTAACGGTTCTTGGTGCATATTGGGTATCGTCCCAGAAGAATGTTTCAAAACCATTTGTATAAAAGATAAAAGGACGGCGACCAAATTTTCTCTCCAAACAATCTGCATAAAGAACTGCTTGTTGTTTTCCGACATTTGGATCTTTTGTTGTTTTTTTAGCTTCTATAACTGCAAGTGGAGAACCGTCTTTTCCAAACAGTGCATAATCAATATATCCTTTTTTGCCAGGAATGTTTTCTAAATCATCAACTGGATATTCTTCTACAACTTGAACTTGGTCTATTTTCCAACCTATAAGTTTTAGGTCTTCATCAATAAACATCTTTCGAGTTTGAAATTCGCTTAAATCTTCTAGTTTGAGTTCTGGTTTTGTAACAGGATTTTCTTTTCTATTTTGGATTTCTGCTTTAGCTTCTGCAAGTTGCTTTATCAAATCTGAAATAGTACTATCTTTTTGTTCTATTTCGTCTTTGTATTTTTGGATTTCTTCACGATTTGGCTTTTTTGCAATAACAACTTTATTTACTGGAATAGCATTTATATCGAAAGTTCGCTGTTTATAATCCATTCCATAGGTATAATCCAGCCAATTTAGAAAATTGAATAACGCTTTTAAAGAAAAAAGAGCAAATTTTTTTTCTACGACAACAGTATCGTGAACGCCTTTGTTTCCAATTCTTATGACCACTTGCATATCACTTAGAATATTTGATGGAACTGCATTTACAAAGGTTGGTTCGTGAACTAGAACTTGAATGGAATCGTCATAAGGTTTTCGTAAATCACCATCAACTGAGTACATCCATTTAACAGCTTGTTCTAAAGATTTACGAGCTGCAAAAACCGAAAAAACTGTATTTTTATTGTACTGCCTTTCTGCATCAATGGCTAACTGCGAAAAAGCACTATAGTTTTTGTCGTATGTTAAAAAGTCAAAATTTGCCAACCTTATGCTCCTCTACATCAAGGTAGTGTAGCACAATTTTACGATTTTTTCCATTTCAAATTTTGATTTGTCTAGGAAAATCTGGTCAGACAATCAAACTCGCATATAGAGAATTTAACGGAGATTTTATAAAACCAGCTTTTTCTACTGAAGTATCATACGATTTGTCAGAAACAAAAAAAATTCACACTGTGCTCCATAAAAATATTACAATTCGGCATTTGACATAAACTAGACTAAACAGTAACAATAGCAATGTATATATAACAATTTTTAATATAAAATATTTTATTAAGAGCAATAAAATGATAAAATGTAAAAATAAAAAACACACTGCCAAAAGAAGCTTAAGCTTAAATATGTTCAAAATAAAAGGAGAGGAGAATAGGATTATAAAAAAAGAAGAAATAACATTAAAGAACACAAAAGCAGAAATCTTAGATGCATTGAATGAAGCATTAGAAAGAGAAAAAACATGGCACAGCTAAAACATGAACCAGAGAAAGAAGAAAAAAGCAAAAAGTAGAAAAGGCAATAGAAGAAACTAGAGAAAATGTTGAGAAAAAAATATTTTCAGATGAGCTAAATAAAAAATTTCTGGATTTAGAAATGGCAACCAATACGGTAGAAACGGCAGGTGGAGTTAAAATACTTGGAAATAATGGAAACGATGCAAAGATATGATCGATACAAAATTAGAATTGAGCGAGCAGGAACTCATCAGAAGACAGTCCCTCGACAAACTCAGGGAATTGGGCATAGAACCTTACCCGGCACCATTGTACCCTGTAAATGCGACAGCAGCGCAGATCGAATCTGAATATTCTGCAGAGAAAGGAAACTTCCAGGATGTATGTATCGCCGGAAGAATCATGTCAAGACGTATCATGGGTGCTGCATCTTTCATGGAGCTGCAGGACGCTTCAGGCAGGATTCAGGTATATGTAAAGCGTGACGAGATTTGTCCAGGTGAGGACAAAACCATGTACAACACCGTTTTCAAGAAACTTCTCGACATCGGTGACATCGTGGGTATCAAGGGTTTCGCTTTCACGACTCAGACAGGTCAGATTACCGTTCATGCTAAAGAGCTCACTCTTCTCAGCAAGTCACTTAAAGTTCTCCCTATCGTAAAGGAGGCTGACGGAAAAGTTCACGATGCTTTCACCGATCCGGAGCTCAGATACAGACAGCGTTATGTAGACCTTATCGTAAACCCGCAGGTGAAGGACACCTTCATCAAGAGGGCCAAGATTATCGCTACCATGCGTGAGTATTTCAACAACGCGGGCTGCCTCGAGGTGGAGACTCCTATTCTCCAGTCTATCCCTGGCGGTGCTACTGCAAGACCGTTCATCACACATCATAACGCACTGGATATTCCTCTGTATCTGCGTATTGCGAACGAGCTTTACCTGAAGAGACTTATCGTCGGCGGATATGACGGCGTATATGAGTTCGCGAAAGACTTCCGTAACGAGGGTATGGACAAGACACATAATCCTGAGTTCACCTGTATGGAAATCTACGTGGCTTACAAGGATTACATCTGGATGATGGATTTCATCGAGAAGCTTCTCGAGAAGATTGCCATGAACCTCTACGGAAAGACTACCGTAATGAACGAGGGTGTGGAAATCGACTTCAAGGCTCCTTACAAGAAAATCGGTATCCTCGATGCCATCAAGGAATATACTGGAATCGACGTGAAAGGTATGGACGTGGACCAGTTGCGTGAGACCTGCAAGAAACTCCATGTCGAGTTCGAGCCTTCAATGGGCGTAGGCAAACTCATCGACGCTATCTTCGGCGAGTACTGTGAGAAGCACTTGATTCAGCCTACATTCGTAACTGACTATCCTGTAGAGATGTCTCCTCTTACCAAGAGACACAGAAACGATCCTACTCTCACTGAGCGTTTCGAGCTCTTCGTTTGCGGACATGAGCTTGCAAATGCTTACTCAGAGCTTAACGACCCTATCGACCAGCGTGAGCGTTTCGAGGAGCAGGCAAAACTCAAGAGCAACGGTGATGACGAGGCTATGTTTATCGACTACGACTTCCTCCGCGCTCTCGAATATGGTATGCCACCTACTTCCGGTCTCGGAATGGGTATCGACCGTCTTACCATGCTCATGACAGGCAACAATACTATCCAGGATGTACTCTTCTTCCCGCAGATGAGACCTGAGAAAGTGGCATCAAAGGCTACTGAGGAAAACAGTTCTGAAGAGAACAAATAAACAGATATGAGGACAGAGACCATAACATCGGCTCAGAATCCTAAGATAAAGATGCTTCTCGCGCTTGGGGAGAAATCCCGTACCAGGCGCGAGAATGCGCTTTTTATAGTGGAAGGCCGTAAAGAAATCAAGCATTGCATCGATGCGGGTTACCAAGTCAGGGCGCTGTTCGTATGCCGGGATATAATTTCCGGAAGGGATTTCGAAGAAATAGCCGCAGGGTGCGGTGACAGCTGCAACTGCTATGAAGTACCGCAGAAGATTTATGAGAAAATCGCTTATCGTGAAGGTACTGAGGGCGTTATAGCTGAGATAGAGATTAAGGACAAGACTTTGTCTGACATAAAGTTACGCGAGAATCCTCTGGTGGTGGTACTGGAGTCTGTGGAAAAGCCGGGGAATCTCGGAGCCATACTCAGGACTGCTGACGCGGCTGATGCAGACGCTGTCATAATATGCGATCCGCTTACGGACTTGTATAATCCGAATCTCATCAGGGCCAGTCTGGGTGCAGTTTTCACAAGACAGGTGGTTGCAGCCAGTTCTTCTGAGACATTGCAGTGGCTGAATGATAACAAGATACGTATCTATACAGCCCAGCTTCAGGATTCCGAGTGGTATTATGATACTGACATGACATGCGGCACGGCCATCGTCATGGGAACTGAGCATAAGGGACTTACGCCTTTCTGGAGACTTCATGCTGATGCCCATGTAAAGATTCCGATGTTGGGTGAGATGGATTCTCTGAATGTTTCCGTATCCTCTGCGATTCTCATGTTCGAGGCAGTCCGTCAGAGGCATTCCGGGAAAAAGACATTGACAAAATGAATAAATTCGGACTTATAGGCGACCCGATCGCCAAATCGCTGTCGCCGGCTCTCTTCGAGGCCGGGTATGGCGGCAAATACAGTTATGATCTCATCGAGGGCTCGGATTTCGGCGCGTCGTTCAAGGCCTTCGAGGACAGGTATAAGGGGATCAATGTTACTGCTCCGTTCAAGGAGGACGCTTTCCGCAGGGCGGATTTCTACACTTCTTATTGCAAAAAAATCGGCGCAAGTAATCTTCTTGTGAAGACGCCAGACGGCATTATGGCTGACAATTCTGACTTTACGGGAATCATTATGAGTCTTGCTGAGGCTTATATGCCAGGTATCGTGAAGCAGTTTTGCGCAAAGTATGGCGAATCGGCACATATCAAAGTGCATCAATTTGTCAAACAGGCATTGACCCAACTCTTTTCACGTAAGCCGCAGGCTCTGGTCGTGGGTTGCGGTGGAGCAGGTAGGGCGGCAGCGGTTGCGGCAGCGGAACTTGGTTTCGACACGGCGCTGATGAACCGGACGGCGGAAAAGGCGCAGAAGATCGCGGATGAGATGCCGGAATATAGTTTCATCGTGGATCAGCTGACGGATTTCCGGGCGGCGGTCAAGGAGTGCGATTTAATTATATATACGCTTCCTATGAAGATAGAAGATATTGATTTGCTGGATGTTGCGGATTTCGAAGGTGAGGACAGGTATCAGTGGCCGCGTCCAGCCAAGGTGATTTTCGAGGCAAATTATAAGAATCCTTCTTTCGGCGGCGAGGTAATGGAGCGTCTTAAGGAAGGAGATGCACAATATGTTTCCGGGAAGAAATGGCTTCTGTATCAGGCTCTTACAGGATATGTTAAGTTTACCGGGGAGATACCTGACCTGGAGGCTATGGAACGGGTGATGTAATTCCAAGAAATTTTAGTAAATTGCAGAGTTAAACTAAAAACAGTTTCAACTATGTCATTGAATAAAGTAATGCTGATCGGTAACGTGGGAAAAGATCCGGAAGTCCGTTACCTCGAGAACAATCCTTCTGCTCAACCGGGAGCAAATCCGAAAGTGGCGCAGTTCCCTCTCGCAACGACTGAAAGGTTCAGGGACAGGAACGGGGAGACGCGCGAAAATACTGAGTGGCACAATATTGTGGCTTGGAGAGGCTTGGCTGATCTCGCTGAGAAATATATCAGGAAGGGGTCGCAGATTTTCATAGAAGGTCAGATCCGTACACGTTCATGGACTGACCAGGCTGGCGCCAAGCAGTACAGGACAGAGATTGTGGCCAATGCTATCCAGTTGCTCGGCAAGAAGCAGGATAATCCTGCTAATCAGGCAGTTGGAAGCCAGACGTGGTCACAGCCGCAGAATGGGCCGCAGGCAGGATACCAGCAGAATGCTCCGGCAGGGTTCCAGGCGCAGCAGAGTGTTCCTGCAGGATTTCAATCGCAGCAGGCTGCACCGGCCGGTTTCCAGGCTCAGCAGGGCGGATTCCAGCAGCAGAGTGCGCAGCCACAGCCGTCAGCTCCGGAATACCCTTCTTCTGGTGAGGTAATGGATGACTTACCATTCTGATTTTTTAACGACAAAAATTAATCATAATAAGAATATGAAACTTGATGTAGTTCTTGGTCTCCAGTGGGGAGACGAAGGAAAAGGTAAAATCGTGGATGTACTTGCAAGCAGATATCCTGCAGTCGCAAGATTCCAGGGCGGTCCTAACGCCGGACATTCACTTCATTTCGATGGTCATAACTTCGTGGTAAGAAGTATTCCTTCCGGAATCTTCAGAGAGGGATCGACCAATATCATCGGAAGCGGTGTCGTTCTCGACCCTGTTACATTCCGTGAAGAGTGCGGCAATATCAGCAAGTTGGGAATAGATCCTAAAGCTAAGCTCTTGATTTCCAAGAAGGCTCATCTCATTCTCCCTACACACAAGCTTTTGGATGCGGCTTATGAGGCTGCTGCCGGAAAGAGCAAAATCGGTTCTACACTTAAAGGTATCGGACCTACATATACAGATAAGATTTCTCGTCATGGACTTCGTGTCGGCGATATTCTCGCTCCTGATTTCAAGGAAAGGTTTGCGAAATTGAAGGCAAGACATCTCCAGCTTTTGAAGGATTTGAATTTCGAGTGCAATCCTGAGCAGAATGAGGCTGAGTGGATGAGTGCCATCGAGTTCCTGAAAGAGTTCCACCTTATCGACTGCGAGTATTTTGTAAATGAGTGGTTGGAGGAGAAGCCTATGCTCGCTGAGGGCGCACAGGGCTCACTGCTCGATATCGATTACGGTTCATATCCGTTCGTAACTTCTTCATCTACAACAGTGGGCGGTGTATGTACCGGTCTTGGCGTGGCTCCTTCCAAGGTAGGTCATGTATATGGTATCTTCAAGGCTTACTGCACACGTGTCGGCAGCGGTCCGTTCCCTACTGAGCTTTTCGACGAGACAGGTGAAAAGATCCGCGAGGTAGGTCATGAGTTCGGTGCAGTTACCGGACGCCCACGCAGATGCGGTTGGTTGGACCTCGTAGCTCTCAAATACACCGTAATGCTCAATGGTGTAACAGACCTCATCATGATGAAGTCTGACTGCCTCGACACATTCGAGACCATCAAGGTCTGCACCTCTTACATTATCGACGGCAAGGAGACTAACCAGTTCCCATTCGATACTGAGGCTGAAATCACTCCAGTATATACTGAGTTCAAGGGCTGGAATCAGGATCTTACCGGCTGCAGAAAAGAGGAGGAGCTTCCTGAGACATTCAAGGAGTATATCCGTTTCATGGAGAACTTCCTGAAGGTTCCTATCAAGATCATTTCTCTCGGACCAGACCGCGAAGCTACTATCGAAAGGTAGGTTCAGGTCAATGCAGACGGCCACATGGCTATAGAACGAGGACGGCTTACATAAGCTGCCCTCGTTTTCTTTCAGCTCCGCAGCACGTCACGGTCACCTCTTCCGCCCGCCCCGTCAGTCCAGTAATTGCTTACATCAGAGACGTATTTCTGCAGGGCGGCATCTTTCTCGGACTGCGCCGTATTCAGGTCCGACACGCTGGCATAGCGGAGCGTTCCGTTCCGCTGGAGGCCTTCTCCCATACAGAGCCACCGCCTACCTACTCATATACACATAAAGTATGGCTCTCCTCACCGCCCGCCAAATCAAGCATCTTCTTCAGGAAGTATAGCTTTCCATTGAAGACATCCACTGCGGATCGGCTTTCAAAAGTATCATACGGAAAACAGCGCTTGTCTATGACTTTCCCCTTACGGTCAACCTCATAGAGCGAGTAATAACGTCTGTCATTTTTCCGGATGCCAGATTCCCTGTAGAATTCGCCCTCACAAGTCAGCACCTTGAACCTGTTCCCGACCGGCATAATCATGAGTACCGATGAAACTTCATCATAGAATCCGGACAGTTTCTTCCTGTTTGAAAGCAACGCCTCAACATCATCAATTTCACCAGACTTGAAAGAAGATGATTCTATATGGAACAGACACCCCGCATCTTCACCCGTTTCCAGATTGAAGCCATACACATCCATCTCACAGCACGGCATATAATAGAGCATCCCATCTGTTATGCACATGGGATACACTCCAGATGAATTGAACACGCGCTGCACTGAAGACGACTTTGTCAATGACTTCACGACCGCACCTTCGGCAATATCATAAATGTCAATGATGTTCTGTTCCCTTGCACCAGCAGTATAGATGACAATCTTATTCCCATAAGGAAGGAAGTCCTTAATCGCTGACGTATAGCTGGATTCTCCGATGAAACTGCCAGATGCATCATACTGCATGAACTTCAGGTTCATGGCATCCCACACAAAGATACGGTCACCGTCGACACGGACTTTCATCGGCATATTATACTCGCCGGCAGCACGGCCTTTGTTGCCGAGATTCTTCAATCTCCTCCCTTCAAAAGAACACCTCAACACTTCCCTGTCCGTTGACAGAAGAACTGTAGAGTCATTCTGCACAGCCATGCTGTACAGTTCACGTATCGGGTTGTCCGCCTGCTGCAGACGGCACAACTCAGAAGCCTCCAGTTCTGAAACCTCAACATCACCGCCAGCAGTTCCACATGAAACTGCGGCGATGACTGAAAAAAATATCAGAACTGTTTTAAAAAGATTCATATAGGAAAACATAATATCATTTTTACAAACAGAAACATATGGAATCAGCAACTTCTTGTACCACCTTTAGTACAATTAAAATCCCCATTACCATGTTCATAGACTATCCATTCTTTTTTCTGATAATCATTCTCAACCCTAGTCAAAGCTTCAACATTTTCCTCGAAAAGTTCGTTTGACACGACACTCTCTTTCGAAACCTTAATGCAAAGTGCGGCAGCGGCAACTATCACCATGCCTGCGGCCATAATCAATTTTTTCTTCATTTTTAGATTGTTTAAATTTTAAAAACTATTTCGATGTACATCTTTCAGATATTTTCCAAAGTTTCATCAAAAATCTTACGAAAGCGGCTATCTTTTAACGGGTTTCCTACAAATACAGGATATCCATCCGTCCCCACAAGAAAACTATGGAAACGCTCATCATCAGGAAATTCAGCATTATAGCGATAGAAGTCACCATACAAATCCAAATATATCGGGAAAGAAAATTCCGATTCTCGAACTCGTTCAGGAATTTCAATCTGCTCATCTTCAGTTGTCAGAGAAAAGAAAATCAAAACTTTACATCGTCCTAACTCCTCAATCCTCTTTATTTCACCCAAATCGTCCGCCAGATGATTGATTGCACATAATGAACACTCATTCTTACCGTAAAACAGAATCAGCATAGGGTAATCAAAGGAGACACAGACAGAACTAGTGCGTCCAGCACAAATTTCCATCAGTTCCTGCGGAAAGACTACCTTGCGTCCCATAAAGTCCTTCATCTGCCTACGCAGTTTCATATTGCTGCAGCCGCACAGCAATGCGGCACAACACACCATCAATATGACTTTCGACATCCATTTCATAACTATTTCATTTTCGGAATCATCGCCATACAGGCCGCTCTGCACCATTTTCAAAAGTAAATATTCTGTTCTGCTCGCCTCGCGTCAGCCCTTCGACAAAATACAATCGTCCGGCAGGAATATCCTTAATTTCAAGTTCAACATCGGCAGCAGTCATCTCACAATGAGTCACCCATCCATAGCCATTCCACCATGACACTCTATATCTATCTCCCGGGACAATCGCATTGCCGTCACCTCTACGGATATACGACACATG
>OQVL01000984.1_pt1 | contig 16388 bp, 14 predicted proteins | sample 1691501 | NCBI WGS metagenome assembly OQVL01 (sample SAMN03418253, study PRJEB22391) | human gut metagenome | biome: human-gut; feature: organic feature; material: feces | host: Homo sapiens | place: Tanzania | collected 2013-01 | reverse complement strand
GCGATCTCCGGGTTGTGGGAGATGTTGATGCGGCCGAAGCGGATGCCGGGCATCTCGCCGGCCACGGCGGAGGACGAGCTGCGCGTGTTCGGGCGCGTCGTCGGCTGACTTGCAATTCCGGCGCGGCTCGGTTATAATACCAAAGATATCCATGCGATTATTTCAAAGAAAAAGGAGTCCGGCTTATGCAACTCACGGCTCTGGCGCTGTGGCTGAATACGGCCTTCGCGGGCTTTGACGAAGCGGTCGCAACCGCGATCCATCAGCTCTACGTCGCCGCCGGGTGGTTCTTCACCCCGTTCCTCTCGTTCATTTCGCTCCTCGGCAAGGGCGGTATCTTCCTCATCCTGCTCTCGATCGCGCTGATGCTTTTCCGCAAAACGCGGCGGTACGGCACAACGATGCTGCTCGCGCTTGCCATCGGCGCTTTGGTAACAAACGTCTGCTTTAAACCGCTCGTCGCCCGGCCCCGCCCGTATACGCACGACGGCAGCATTTTCCAGCAGTATTGGGAAATGCTCGGCAAGCACACCGAAAGCGACAAGAGCTTCCCCTCGGGCCATATGACCGCGGCAATGGCGGCCTCGCTTGCGGTGTTCCTCCGCGGCAACAAAAAGGTCAGCTGGACGGCGCTGCTGTTCGCGCTCGCCATGGGCGTTTCGCGCATTTATCTCAGCGTGCACTACGCTACCGACGTGCTCGGCGGCGTGATCACCGAGGTCGGCGAAAACTGGAAGAACAAGTACAAGCCCGGTCAGGGCTTCGCCATCCAGCCCGCCCATTTCTATAAAGGCTCCCAGATGGCTCCCGGCTATTCCTACCAGTACTGCGGCGGCGACAGCCAGTACTCCAACATCCCCATCGAGACGCTGCTGACCGACAACCTGCTGCCGTACAATTCCGATACCTACTTCTATGGCTCCCTGGCAGAGCCGATGAGCTGCATCATCGGTACCTTCCACGCCATGTACCACACCAAGCCCGGCTGCTATGAGCATCAGATGGGCATCGTTGAGGGCGGCAAGATGGCCATGCTCGCTTCCGTCGGCCCCATGGGCCTCGGCGCGATCGACTACGCGCTGCACTGCGACCGCCGTCCGAGCCTGCTGGTCGTCACCGATATTGACGACGAGCGCCTCGCCCGCGCCGAGCGCCAGCAGGCGCTCAGCCGCGACGATACCTCCCGCGTCCGGATGAGGAAGTGGAACGCCGCGGTCAGGATCGCCAGCAGAAGCACCAGCACGGCGAGGATGCGCAGGCCGGTATGGCGCCGGGGCTTCTTAGTCAGGTACCGTCATTTTCTTCCCTGCTGATAGAGCTTTACATACCGAAATACTTCTTCACTCACGCGGCGTCGCTGCATCAGGGTTTCCCCCATTGTGCAATATTCCCCACTGCTGCCTCCCGTAGGAGTCTGGGCCGTGTCTCAGTCCCAATGTGGCCGTTCAACCTCTCAGTCCGGCTACTGATCGTCGACTTGGTGGGCCGTTACCTCACCAACTATCTAATCAGACGCGAGCTCATCTTTCAGCGGATTGCTCCTTTGGTATTCAGATGATGCCATCCGAATACGTTATGCGGTATTAGCGATCGTTTCCAATCGTTATCCCCCTCTGAAAGGCAGATTGCTCACGCGTTACTCACCCGTCCGCCACTAAGCACAAAAACCGAAGTCTCAGTGCTTCGTTCGACTTGCATGTGTTAGGCACGCCGCCAGCGTTCATCCTGAGCCAGGATCAAACTCTCTAAAAAATTGTATTATTACGAGCAAAGCTCGTTATAATCAAAAATTTCAGCTATATGCTGGCTTGCTGTTATTTTTATACCGGTTTTACAGCGCCCGGTTCTCTTTCTGAGTATAAACTTCAAAAGAATTTCAGGTTTGTAATTCGTTCAAGTTACGTTGTTTAATTTACAAGGTACAATGTTTTTCGCTACTCAGTTGAGCAGCTCATTTATTTTACACCATTTTCAGAGGTTTGTCAAGAACTTTTTTCATTTCTTTTTTCAAACATATTTTGATGTGTTTCAACCGATTTTTCGGCTGCAACTCAATCAGTTTAGCACGTTTTTGCCATCCTGTCAAGCACTTTTTTCTTCCGATCATTGCTTTTCATTCATTTGACGTTCGCGCTCTCGTTGAGTGCCTGAATATAATACCATGCCATTCCGCATCTGTCAACACTTTTTTCCAATTTTCTAAAATATTTTGACCTGTGCACTTCCGTGTGCTATAATGTGGTTCAAAACTAGACTGCAAAAGGAGGATTTCTATGCCTATTATCGTAGAAAACAGTTTACCTGCCTGCGCGGTGCTGGAAAGCGAAAACATCTTTGTCATGACGCACCATCGCGCGACCACCCAGCACATCCGCCCGCTCCGCATTGCGATCCTCAATCTCATGCCGACCAAAATCGTTACGGAAACACAGATTCTCCGCTGTCTTTCCAACACGCCGATCCAGATTGAGATCGACTTGATTCAGACAGCAACTCATAAATCGACAAACACGCCGGAAGACCATCTGCTCAAATTTTACCAGACCTTTGATGATATTAAAGACCAGTATTATGACGGCTTTATCATTACCGGTGCTCCGGTTGAAAAGATGGATTTCGAGGAAGTCGATTACTGGCCGGAGCTGGTTGAGATTATGGAATGGACAAAAACGCATGTACATTCTACGCTGCATATTTGTTGGGGCGCACAAGCAGGCTTATATTATCATTATGGTATTCAAAAGCATCTGCTTCCGAAAAAGCTCGCCGGTATCTACAAGCATCACATTATGCCGAACCGCACCAATGAAAGCTTGCTGCGCGGATTTGATGACGTATTCAAAGCACCGCACTCTCGCTACACCACCGTTCTTTCGGAAGATATTTTGTGCAACCACAATTTGATTCTGCTCGCAGAGTCCTACGAGGCTGGTCCGTATCTGATTGCTGCAAAAAACGGCCGTCAATTATTTGTCACCGGCCACAGTGAATACGACAAGGAGACGTTGGCAAAGGAATATTTCCGCGATCTGCACAAGGGTATTCACCCTGACATTCCGGAAAATTACTTTGACGGAGACGATCCGCACAACGAGCCGCGTCTGTCGTGGCGTTCGCACTCCACATTGCTGTTCACAAACTGGCTGAATTACTATGTATACCAGTCGACACCATATGAGTTGAACTCGTTAATCTAAGTTTATATGCGAAAAAAACGCTGAGAAGTCAACAGCTTCTCAGCGTTTTTTGTTTGCTCAGATATAAAATCCGCCGTTGACTCCCATGACTTGTCCCGTCACAAATCGCGACTGTTCCGATGCCAGCCAATAAATTGCTTCTGCAACATCTTCCGGTGCGCCATTTTTTCCGAGCGGAGTTTCCTCCGCAAGCTCCTGCATCACTTCTTCGCCGTGCATGCGGTTCATATCGGTATCAATGACGCCTGGCGCCACACAGTTGACGCGGATGCCGGACAATCCAAGCTCTTTGGCAAGTGCTTTTGTCATGCCAATCACCGCCGCTTTAGACGCCGAATAATGCACTTCACACGAGCCGCCGGTCTGTCCCCAAATCGACGATACCGTGACAATGCTTCCTTTCTGCTGCGACAATAGCATCGGCAAGGCGGCGTGCACAACCCGATATACGCCCTTGGTGTTTACGTCAAACATATCGTCCCAATCGCGCTCTGTGATATCCGAAAACAGCTTTTGCTGCGCAATGCCCGCGTTGCACACAATGGCATCCGGTGTGCCATATGCCATCTGCGCCAACTTAACCATGCGCTGCACCGCATCGGAATCGCGCAAATCCGCCGGAATGCACTGGCAGGAACCGCCCATATCCGCGATTTCCTGTTCCAATTGCTGCGCTGCCTGCTGCGATTTTGCATAGCTGCCGGTTACGCACCAGCCCATCTGCGCAAATTTCAGCGCACATGCACGCCCAATGCCGCGCGTTGCGCCGGTAATAATGACTGATTTTTGCATGTTGTATCCCTTTCTCAAACAAAAAGAGGGGCGGAAAGTCCGTCCCTCTTCGATGATATCTATGTACGGAAAAACTCAGATCGAAATCGTCTGTGCAACCTCATACAGCTCCTGATTCAGATCCTTGCTCATGTTCAGACCTTCCTCAATGTCATAATCTGTAATCTCATTGTTGCGTGCGCAAACAACGCGGTTGGACTTTCCTTCCACAAGAATCTTGACAGCATGATATCCCATGCGGCTTGCCATAACGCGGTCGCGAACCGTCGGAGAACCGCCGCGCTGTACATGACCCAGAATGGTCACGCGCGCATCAATACCGGTTGCCGTATGAATACGGTCTGCAACGTCCTGTGCATTGCCGACACCTTCTGCCACGATGATAATATGATGCTTTCTGCCGCGAATACGGTTTGCACGCATCTTCTTGACAATGGATTCCTCAAAGTCCAGCTCGCGCTCCGGCAGCAGAATGGCCGTTGCACCGCAGGCAACACCGACATCCAGTGCCAAATGACCTGCACGGCGTCCCATGACCTCTACAACAGAACAGCGTTCGTGAGACTGCATGGTGTCGCGCAGCTTATCCACCGCCTGAATGGCTGTATTGCAGGCAGAATCAAAGCCAATGGTATAATCCGAGCATACAATATCGTTATCAATGGTGCCCGGCACGCCAATCGCCGGAATGCCCTTGCGGGACAGTGCCTGTGCACCGCGGAAGCTGCCGTCACCGCCGCATACAATCAGACCGTCCAGTCCCATGTACTGCGCATTATCTGCGGCCTGCTGCAGGCCTTCTTCCGTCAGCATTTCCAGACAACGTGCGGTATACAGCATGGTACCGCCCTTTGAGATGATGCCGTCAACGCTTCGTGCACCCAACTCAACAATATCTCCGTTAATCAGTCCTCGGTATCCGCGGCGAATGCCGAGGCAGGAAATGCCATACGCTGCCGTTGTACGAACAACCGCACGGACAACCGCATTCATGCCCGGTGCGTCGCCGCCACTCGTCAGAACGCCAACTCTTTTGATCTGCTTTGCCATGATGTGTTTCCTCCGATCCTGCCTTTTGTGCCGCGCGCTTCCCCGCACAGCAGCGCAAAAGGTTTTTCAGCTTACTAGAATGAAATGATGTATGCATGTATATTCCATTTCATAGATCCGGATGTTTCCCATTCTCCGCCGGATCTTCACTTCATTATAACATTTTCTTCGCCAAGAATAAACCTTAATTTGTCTAGGAAAAGTAAATTGTTATACACCCACATAGACGGTGCGGCGCGCAGCGTTTTTCGTGTATCCGCGCAGAACAAATACACCGGCAAATCGCCGCGGTATTGACCGAGCAGCGCCTTGACGTCTCCCAATCTGGGATCGTCCAAGCTGTCAATGCGCAAATACAGCTTATGTCTGCATCCGCTCTGTGCTGCATTGGGCTGCGGCTGCCGGCGCGGCGTCTCTCTGCGTCTGGAGAATGCCCGCTCCTGTACAGCTTCTTGTGCCCGCTCCAAATACTGTTCTTCAAGCGGATATACCGCAGACGGCAAAATTTTCGGTGCTTCATCCTCCCGCGCATCAATTCGGCCGGCAATCCACACAGCCTTATCTTCGCGCAGCCAGTCACCCGCCTGCTGCAAAACCGACGAAAATGCAATCAGTTCCACGGAGCCTGTCAGGTCTTCCGCCGTGACATATGCCATCATGCTGTTGTTTTTGGTTGTTTTCATGCGCACCGCTGTGATAACTGCCGCGAGAACCACGTGCATCCCATCGCGGTACTTGGGCGGTTCGACACGCTGCCGGTCACTTGACAAATCTTCTGCAATCGCACGAACCGTCGCGCAATCCGCCCTTGCAATGAGATCTCTATAATCATCCAGCGGATGACCGGACAGATACAGTCCCGTGGTTTCTTTCTCCATTGAGAGCAAGTCCCGCTTGGGCAGCTCCGGCACATTCGGAATATGAATGTTTTCTTTTTTCTCCTCTTCGCCAAAGCCAAACAAATCTATTTGTCCGGCAATATTTTTCTTTGTTGCGCTGGCAACATCGTTGAGCACCGCGTCATATATTTGCAGCAGCTGGCTTCTGCGGTATCCCAGCGAATCAAATGCACCGGATTTCACCAAGCCTTCCAGCGCACGGCGGTTGAGTTCCTTTGGATACATGCGGTCGCAAAAATCCTCAAACGATGCAAAGGCACCGCTGCGCGCGCGTTCTTCCTCCATCTCTTTGAGAAATCCGCGTCCGACATTGCGAATTGCCGCCAAACCGAACCGAATATTGCCATCAGAAACCGTAAAGCCCTCGCAGGACGTATTGACATCCGGCGGCAGCACACGGATTCCCATGCCGCGCGCCGCGCCGATATACTCCGACACCTTTGGCGACGCGTCCAGCACGCTGGTCAGCAGTGCCGCCATATATTCCTGCGGATAATGGCATTTCATATACGCCGTCTGATACGATACCACAGCATAGCAAACGGCATGTGCTTTATTAAACGCATAATTGGCAAAGTCCATAATTTCATCAAAAATAGACTCTGCCGTCTGTTCATCAACGCCGCGCTTAATGGCGCCGTCAATGCCCAGTTCCTCGTTGCCATAGATGAAGTTGGTGCGTTCTTTTGCCAGCTCCTTCATCTTTTTCTTGGACATCGCGCGGCGCACCATATCCGCCTTGCCAAGCGAATATCCCGCCAGCACGCGGAAAACTTCCATAACCTGTTCCTGATAGACCATACAGCCATACGTGACGTCCAGAATATCTTTTAACAACGGATGCTTGTATTTTACCTGTGACGGGTCATGCTTGCACGCAATATAGCGCGGAATCGACTGCATCGGACCCGGACGGTACAGCGCCACAACTGCGGTAATATCTTCAATGGAATGCGGCTTGAGTCCGGTCACAACATTGGTAATACCCGCACTTTCAAGCTGAAACACACCGGCGGTTTTGCCCTGTGCCAGCATCGCATACGTCGCATCGTCATTCAGAGAAATATCGTCCAGATGAAAATCCGGATGCTCGCGCTGCACCATTTTTTCCGCATCGGAAAGCACGGTGAGATTTCGCAGACCCAAAAAGTCCATCTTGAGCAAACCCAGTTCTTCCAGCGTCGTCATGATGAACTGCGTGACCATATTGCCGTCATTGGCGGCGAGCGGTACATAATGGTCGACCGGTTCATTGGTGATGACAACACCGGCCGCGTGCGTGGACGCATGGCGCGGCATTCCCTCCAAACTGCGCGCCGTGTCGATGAGCTTATGAATGGTTTCATTGCTCTCATACATCTGCCGCAGCTGCTCAGACGCCGCGAGTGCCTTATCAATGGTAATATGCAGCTCGGTCGGAATCAGTTTTGCCACCACATCGACGTCACCATACGGAATATTGAGCGCGCGTCCGACATCTCGAATCGCGTTACGCGCCGCCATCGTGCCGAACGTCACAATCTGTGCGACATGATCCGCGCCATACTTGCGCGTCACGTAATCAATCACTTCCTGCCGGCGTTCATAGCAAAAATCCACGTCGATATCCGGCATGCTGACGCGTTCCGGATTCAAAAAGCGTTCGAAATACAGCGAATACTGAATCGGGTCAAGCGTGGTAATATCCAAACAGTAGGCGACCATAGAGCCTGCCGCCGAGCCTCTGCCCGGACCGACCGGAATGCCATGCGTTTTGGCATAGTGAATAAAATCCCATACAATCAAGAAATAATCGACAAAGCCCATGCGCTGAATCATATCCAATTCATACTGCAAACGCTCGCGCTTTTCCGTGTCATTCGGATCATAGCGGCGGTCAAAGCCTTCCATGCACAGCTTGTGCAGATATTCCTCCGCGGTGTATCCGTCCGGCACATCAAATGACGGCAAGTGATATTGTCCGAACGTAAAATCCAGATTGCACTTGTCCACAATTTCCATCGTGTTGGAAATCGCTTCGGGATGCTTTGGAAACAGCGCCGCCATTTCCTCCTCGGATTTTAGATAAAACTCCTCGGTTTCAAACCGCATGCGATCAATATCATCGACGGTTTTTCCGGTCTGAATGCACATGAGGACATCCTGCATATGCGCGTCCTCTTTGCGCGTATAGTGCGCATCGTTGGTCGCCACAAGCGGGATGCCGGTCTCCTCCGCAATGCGCATGACGCCGCGGCACACATCATCATCCTCTGTCAGATGATGATCCTGAATTTCCAGATAATAATCCTCACCAAACAGCGCGCGGTATGCCAAAGCCGTCTGCTTTGCCCCTTCATAGTTTTGCTGCAAAATCTTAGAGGCCACTTCGCCTGCCAAGCAGGCGGACATGGCAATCAGACCTTCATGGTGCTGTTCCAACAGCTGCCAATCAATGCGCGGTTTGTTATAAAAGCCCTCTGCAAAAGACAGGCTGACCATGTGGATGAGATTGCGATAACCCTCTTCGTTTTTGCACAGCAAAATCAAGTGATAGGGATTGCTGTCCAGCGTGTGATCTTTGTCAAACCGCGTCCGACGTGCGACATACACCTCACAGCCAATCACCGGCTTGATGCCTGCCGCTTTTGCCGCGCGGTAAAAATCAATGACGCCATACATCACACCGTGATCGGTAATGGCAATGGCGTCCTGTCCGAGCTCCTTCACATGCTCCATCATATTGCCGATGCGGCATGCGCCGTCCAGCAGACTGAATTCGGTATGTACATGTAAATGTGCAAAGCTCATGTGTGTTCCTCCTGTACTGCCGCCTTTGCCATCGCCACAATGCGTTTGAGGCGATGACTCATGCCCGGTTTGGACAGCGGCGGCTGTGATTGGGCGGCCAATTCCGTCAAACTCATTTCCGGATGCTCCAGCCGCAGGCGAATCGTCGCATGCATGGCATCAGGAAAGATTTCCCATCCGCCCTTGTTCAGTGCCTGATGAATGACGGCAATTTGCTCCGCCGCCGCATTGGACGCCTTGATTAAATTCGCCGTCTCGCAATTGACGCGGCGGTTGACTTTATTGCGCAGTTGTTTTTCCACTTTTGCCTGCATCAGCTCCATGGCTGCGTGCTGCGCGCCAATCAGCGTCAAAAAGTCCTCTGCTCCCGCTTCATCCTTCCAATACAGCAGCGAGACCGTCTTGCGCATGGCAAATTTAGGATTCACATTCATATCCAGCAGCAAGCTCATCACTTCGCGGCACAGCGCATGGTGCGACGTCGCCAGCTCCAGATGAATTTTCTTATCCGGTCCTGCGACCGTTCCTGCCGCCAGAAAAACGCCGCGCAAAAATGCAGCGCGGCAGCAATCATCCTCAATGATGTTGCGATTGAGATGATAGGTCATGTGATACTGCCAGTCATAGCCGAGCTTGGAAAAAATCCGTCTCAGCTGTTTTTCTTCGGTAATTTTCAGCGTCACGCGCCCGCCAGCCCCTTTTTCCTGTGACTGGATGGACGCGCTGAACGCCCGCGTGAGCAGCGGCGGCACCCGCTTTGCCAGCGCTTCATTCGCCGTCACAACGGCAATCTCCGTATGCGAAAACGTGTGCGCAAACAGCAGCAGCCCATAGGCCTCCGCCACTGCACAGCAATCCCGACTGACCGGAATTGCGCATAATTCTGTTTTTGTCTGCGCAGAAAACGACATGCGCAATCCTCCTTAAATCTTTCCCGGTTCTGTCTCCCGCGCCAGCACGTCATAGGCGCCGTAAATGCCCTCGCGCACGCAGCAGCGGCCGAACACATTGACAACCGCCTGCGCCAGCAAAGCCGGATCATGCCGCGCCAACTGGCTGCCGCCCGCGATGAGCGGAAATCCGTACATCTCCACGCCTGCTTCGCGGAATCGCTGCATATCTATTTCCACCGGCTCCGCGTCCTCGGTTTTATACCGCGCCTGAATCGGATCCGGCACCGGTGCGGTATTATAAATACACGCGTCTACCAGATGCGGCGCACTGTGCTGCAGCAGCGCATGCAGATGGTCAAACGCCGTATAGCCTTCGGTCTCTCCATCCTGCGTCATGATATTGAGCACATAAATTTTCGGCGCCTTGCTCTTTTCCAGCGCCTGCACAATGCCATCCACCAACAGATTTGGAATGATGCTGGTGTACAGGCTTCCCGGTCCGAGAATAATCATGTCCGCCGACAAAATCGCGTCAATGGCGTGCGGCAGAGCCTTCGGCTTCTGCGGTTCCAGCCGCACCTGATGAATGCGGCAGTTTTGCTGTTTTTTCTTCGCGGCAATCTTGGACTCGCCCACAACGCTGGCGCCGTTTTCAAAATCCGCCACCAAATCCACATTGGCATTGGTCACGGGAAGCACCTTGCCTGTGACGGCAAGTACCTCGTTCATGCGCGTCACCGCTTCTTCAAATGAGCCGGTGATGCCGTTGAGGGCGGCGAGAAACAGATTGCCAAACGATTGTCCCTTATTGATGCCCTCCGGAAAGCGATAGTTCATCAGCTCCATCATGGTCGGCTCGGTATTGGCAAGCGCCGTGATGCAGTTGCGAATATCTCCCGGCGGCAGCATGCCCAAATCCTCGCGCAGCACGCCGCTGCCGCCGCCGTCGTCAGACACCGATACAATGGCTGTGATATTTTCCGTATATGTTTTGAGTCCGCGCAGCATTGTCGATAGTCCTGTGCCGCCGCCAATGACGACGATTCTCGGACCCAAACTGCGCGCGGAACGAACACTCTGCTGATTTTGCCGCTTGCGCAGACCGCATTTTCTCGCGGTGCGCAGCGCGCGAAGATACAGCTTTTGATAAAATGGTCTTGCCATTTTTTACCCCTTCTGACTATCTCTGTGGGTTGCTGTGGTCATCACCTTGTTGTCCAACAGGTGCTGATTGACCGCCTCGGCAATGGCTACCGAGCGATGGCGGCCGCCGGTGCAGCCGATGCCGATGGTCAGCACAGCTTTGCCCTCTTTGGTATACTGCGGAATCAAGAAATCAAGCAGCGGGAACAGATAATCCAAATAGCGATCCGCCGTGCCGTCGCAGAATACATAGTTTCTGACGCCGGGATCCTGACCATTCTTTTCGCGCAGACTGATTTCATAATACGGATTCGGTAAAAACCGCACATCAAACACCAAATCTGCATCCGCCGGAATGCCGTACTTAAAGCCGAACGAAACGACGTTGACGCGCAGCAGTCCGCCTTCTTTTCTCCCCGTAACCAGAGAAATAATGGTCTCACGCAGCTGAGAAACCTCCAAGCGCGTGGTATCTACAACAAAGTCCGCCCGCATCCGCACAGAGGACAGCAGTTCCCGCTCGCGCTCAATGGCGTCTACCATCGTCACGCCGTCCACCATCAGCGGATGCTTGCGGCGTGTCGCCTTGTACCGATTGATTAAAATCGGCGTAGAGGTTTCCAGATAGATAATCTTGTATTCACATCCGATGTTCTTGATTTGATCGCAGGCGGCCTGCAAGTGCACAATATCCTTTCCGGCGCGCACATCAACAGCCAGTGCGACGCGCTCATATTTTCCGCCGGTCGCCGCCATACAAATTTCGGCAAACGCCGGAATCAGCGCTACCGGCATATTGTCCACGCAGTAATAGCCCAGATCTTCCAGAGTCGCCATTGCTCTCGATTTTCCTGATCCGGACATACCGGAAATGATATAAAAATTCATGCTCTTGCAGTCCTTTCTACTTGATTTGTCGTTTTTTACAGTAATCTGACCTCCGGCTCCAGTTCTACGCCGAACTGACGCCACACTTCCTCGCGCACATGGTCAATCAGCGCGAGAACGTCCGCACAGGTCGCGCCGCCGCGATTGATGACAAAGCCGGCATGTTTTTCCGACACTTGTGCTCCGCCGACGGCATATCCCATCAGTCCGGCGTCCTGAATCAGCTTGCCGGCAAAATATCCCTCCGGACGCTTGAATGTGCTGCCTGCACTCGGATAATTGAGCGGCTGCTTATCGCGTCTGCGCTGGGAAAAGTCGTCCATCTTCGCTCTGATTTCCGCCGGATCGCCAATTTTCAGCTGCATATCGGCGGACAGTGCCACCCACTGCGGATGGTCTTTGTACGCACTCGTGCGGTAGCCGAAGGCGTGCTGTTTTCCGGTCAGCGTGCCGATGGTATCGGTCTCTGCGTCATAATAGCGCGAGGACACCACGACATCCGCCATCTGTCCGCCGTACGCACCGGCGTCCATAAACAGCGCACCGCCCAGAGAGCCCGGGATACCGCCCGCAAATTCCAAACCAGTCAGGCTGTTTTTCAGCGCTTCATTGGCGAGCACCGACAGCAGTGCGCCGGTCTGTGCCTGCATTGCGGTTCCCTCCACGTGTACCGCGCCGTATTCCGTGCCAATGCACAGCACGACGCCGCGAATGCCTTCATCGCGCACCAGCACATTGGAACCGTTTCCCAAAACAGTCAGCGGCAGTCCCGCCTGCTTTGCCGCCTTTACAGCGCAGCAGACGGCACGCTCGGTTTTCGGCATAACCAACAGGTCTGCCGGTCCGCCGATGCGAAACGAGGTATGTCGATTCATCGGCTCTTTGGTATAGAATGCCAGCTCATCCGCCGGACATTCGAGTTTTTTCTTGAATTCTTCTATCATAAAAAACACTTCATTCCTTCAATCTCGAAACACATGATTTCTCCATGATTTTCATACGTTTTTATTATATCATGCACAGCGCAAAATCGGAACATAAACCGCACATTTTTTCAGATTTTCCAATCCGCCTCTTGTTTTTCTGTTCACAGTCGCATACAATAGAAACACACCTGAATTTTTTGCAATGTTTCGGAGGTTTTCGTTTATGATTTATACAGTAAGCGATCTGCACGGTTGTTTGGAGGACTGGCAGACTTTATTGGACACCATTCATTTTTCCGATCAGGACACCATGTTTGTTCTGGGAGACTGCGTTGATCTCGGTCCGGACCCGATCGGTCTGCTGCACGACATGATGGAGCGCCCGAATGTATTCCCGACGCTGGGCAATCACGAATTGTCCTTCGTCCGCAGCGTCCAGACGCTCCCGCCGGAGGCAACCGTGGACAATTTTATGGATTATCTGACCGATGATGCCCGCGCGCAGCTTGCCAAGTGGGCAGCGGACGGCGGACAGCGCACACTCATGCAGTACCTCGCACTGGATGAGGAAGGCAGAGAAGCCATTCTCGACTACATCGGCGAGATGACGCTGTACGAGGAGGCCGAAGCGGACGGCGTTTCGTTTGTTCTGACACACAGCGGCATTACCGGATTTGATCCGGAGCAGCCATTGGATGAGTACTCCCCAGCGGATTTTCTCAACGCGAACCCGACGCCCGGCATGGAGTATTTCTCCGACCGCACGGTAATCGTCGGACACACGCCGACCTATCTGCTGCGCGGCGGAAAGGCCGGTCACATTCTCGATGACGGCGGCATTATTTACATCGACTGCGGCGCCGCGCACAAGGACATCGGCGGCCGCGTCGGCTGTCTGCGTCTGGATGACTTTGAAGAATTTTACGTCTGATATCTAAAACAGAAAAATCCGTTCGGCGGTGCTTATGGCACCTATGCCGAACGGATTTTTATTTGCTTCTCATGCACTCAATTGTTGTTCTGAATGCCCATAGACTTCATCATGCGCTCATTGAGTTCCTTCGCCGCGTTATAGCCCATCGACTTATGACGATGGTTCATGGCAGCAACTTCAATGATAACCGCAAGATTTCGACCCGGACGTACCGGAATCGTCAGCGACGGAATGCGCAGACCCAGAATATCCGTGTACTGGTTGTCCATGCCAAGACGGTCATACATCTTGCCCTCTACCCACTGCTCCAGATTGATAATCATATCGACACGTTCGGTTTCTTTAATCGCGCCCATACCAAAAATACGGCGCACATCGACAATACCAATGCCGCGCAGCTCGATAAAGTGACGGATAATCTCCGGCGCACAGCCGACCAGCGTTCGGTCGGATACACGCTTGATTTCCACCGCATCATCGGCGATCAGACGATGGCCGCGCTTGACCAGCTCGATGGCGGTCTCGCTCTTGCCGACGCCGCTGTCGCCCAGAATCAGGATGCCTTCGCCGTACAGCTCGACCAATACGCCGTGCAGTGTGATACGCGGCGCAAGGGATACCTTCAGCGATGCCACCAGTGCGCTGGTCACGGAGGACGTAAATTCATTGGTGCGGAGCACAGCGACATCATACTTCTTCGCGGCTTCAATCAGCTCGGGAAATACTTCAATGTTTCTCGTGACAATGACGGCCGGAATGCCGGTTGCACATAGCTTTTCAAAAATATCTGTGCGCTTTGCCTCGTCAAACTGTTCTACATATGCATTTTCCGCTTTGCCCATAATCTGCAGGCGCTGCGGCTCAAAATAATCAAAGAAACCGGCAAGCTGCAAACCCGGACGATTGACATCATCGGTTGTGATTTCTATTTTTTCAAATCCTTCCGGTCCATAAATCAATTCAAACTGGAATTCTGTGATTAACTGCCCCAGCGTAACGCTGAATTCTTTCAGTTGCATGACTAGCAGCCCCCTTGTTTTTGATTTTCCTGTATGAACAGTAACAATATTGCTTTTATTATAACGGATTGACCGATTACATGCAAGCCAGCACAGACTTTTTTCTGTCTCGCCGGATTTTTTTGTCTATAACCCTTGCAATTTTTCGAAACGTATGCTATTATAATATCCGTTACTCAAATGATAAAGATAAGGAGGTGCAGGAAAGATGGCAAAGTGTGAAGTTTGCGGCAAGGGCGTAACCTTCGGTATCAAGGTTTCCCATTCTCACAGACGTTCCAACCGTACTTGGAAGCCGAACGTTCGTCGCGTTAAGGCTGTCGTTGCTGGCACTCCGTGCCATATCAATGTTTGCTCTCGGTGCCTCCGCTCCGGCAAGGTTACTCGTGCAATCTAATTGATATAAAACGGTTGATAAAGCTCTCTATGAAAATAGAGGGCTTTTTTCATGCTCATTTTTCGCACACAAAAAGCGGCGAGAAGCGCATTGCGCGATTCTCGCCGTTTTCTTTTTCCGCTTACTTCCAGATTTCTTCGATTTCGCTCTTGCGCGGACGATTCATCAGGTGCTTGATGCACTCCTGTACCGGCTTGTGCTCATACAGCAGCTCATACATCGCCGTGGTAATCGGCATCTCGATGCCGACCTTCTGCGCGAGCATATAGCCTGCCTCCGTCGCATAATAGCCCTCTACGACAGCGCCGATTTCCTTCATGGCCTGCTGCACGTCCATGCCCTGACCAATCTTAATGCCGGCGCGGCGATTTCTCGAATGCATTGAAGTCTTTGCTCACGCCGATTTCCTTCTCCACCACGTCGGGGGTAACCCTGCGGTCGGAATCGCTCAGCGAGATGAGCAGCTTGTCGAGCTCCGATGTAAGACGGTGGAGATCGGCTCCGATGTGGTCGGCTATCATCTGCACCGCCTTCGGCTCTATCGTAGCCTTCCTGGCCTTCAGATAGGTCTCGATGAAGCCAGGCAGCTGCCGGTCGTAGAGTTTCTTGCTTTCAAAGACCACGCCCACCTTTTCTGCCCGGGGCAGGAATTTCTTTCTTCTGTCTATCGTGCCGTTTTTATGACAAATCACGAGCACGGTAGACTTCACCGGCTTTTCCAGATACCGCTCCAGCGCCTCCAAGCTCTTCAGGTTCTGCGCCTCCTTCACAATCACCACTCTATACTCCGCCATCATCGGATAGCCCTTACACTGGTCCACTATCTGAACCGCCGTGGTATCCGCGCCGAAGAGCACCGTCTGGTTGAAATCACGCTCCTCGGGCTGCAGCACCGACTCCGCAATATAGTCGCAGATCTTGTCGATATAGAAAGGTTCGTCGCCCATCAGCACATAGACGGGCGCAAACTCGCGAGCCTTCAGCGATTTCATCACCGACTCGTAACTTATTGCACTTTTCTTTTCTGCCATTGATTTATTTTTTGTATCTTTGCAATGTTATTCAGATGCAGCCCCGGAGTCAGCCCATGAGTTTGCCCATGGCATGCCCCAGGAGGCCTGCATTTCCACCTGCAAAGGTACAAAAATAAATCGAACTATATATATAATAAGGTAGAGAAATTTAAAAAAGAGATATGATTCGCTTAAACTTGCCAACTTTCGACATCAAGGTTTCGGGCACCCGACAGCAGCCCAGAATCCTGGATGTGCTGCGCAGAAAATACGTGGCGCTCACTCCCGAGGAGTGGGTGCGCCAGCATTTCGTCCACTTTCTCATAGAGCACAAGGGCTATCCTGCCGGACTGCTTGCCAACGAGATTCAGCTCAAAAGCGGCGACAAGGTGCTGCGTGCCGACAGCGTGCTCTATAGCCGCGACCTGCGCCCCAGGATGATTATCG
>OQVL01000981.1_pt1 | contig 16398 bp, 12 predicted proteins | sample 1691501 | NCBI WGS metagenome assembly OQVL01 (sample SAMN03418253, study PRJEB22391) | human gut metagenome | biome: human-gut; feature: organic feature; material: feces | host: Homo sapiens | place: Tanzania | collected 2013-01 | reverse complement strand
GTTATGCAGAGAACGGAGCCCTGGACGATGAGGCAAAGAAGAGTGGGGCAGTACAGTTTTCGGTCGTAGAGCTTCTTAATGACATTAAGGCAGAAGGCCAACAGCTGTTCTTCGATACTTCAGAGCTACAGTTGGAGGACGTGGAGGAGGCGTTGCTTTATCTCTCCAAGATAGGTGCGCTGAAGCTTGAAGGAGGATTTCTGGTGCTCTATAATGCTATGGACATTCGCCGACTGAAGGACAATCGCCTACGCTATAAGCAGGACGACTATCGCACGCTAAATGAATTCTATAAGCAGAAGATTCAGCAGATACATATAGTGGGCGAATACGCCAATCTGATGGTCAGTGACTATGACGCTGCCCTGCAATACGTGCACGACTATTTTCAGATGGACTATCGTCAGTTCATCAGCAAGTACTTTAAGGGCAATCGTGTAAGCGAAATCAATCGCAATCTTACACCATCCAAATACAGCGAGCTGTTCGGACAGCTGTCAGCTCGTCAGAAAGAGATAATAGAGGATCGTGAGTCGCGCAGCATTGTTGTGGCGGCAGGTCCTGGCAGCGGCAAGACGCGTGTGCTGGTGCATAAGCTTGCGTCGTTACTGTTGCTTGAGGATGTCAAGCATGAGCAGCTGCTTATGCTCACATTCTCGCGTGCCGCAGCCACAGAGTTCAAGCAGAGGCTGATGCAGCTCATTGGCAATGCCGCTCACTTTGTAGAGATAAAAACATTCCATTCTTATTGCTTCGATTTGCTCGGACGTATCGGCAATCTGGACGATGTGAGCGGTGTGGTGGCAAAGGTTGCTGAGATGATAAACAATGGTGAGGTGGAGCAAAACCACATCGGCAAGACGGTGCTTGTGATTGACGAGGCACAGGATATGGGCAGTGACGACTATGCTTTGGTTTCGGCTCTTATGTCGGCCAATGAGGATATGCGAGTCATTGCTGTTGGCGATGACGACCAGAATATCTATGAGTTTCGTGGTTCAGATTCGAAGTTTATGTATCAGCTGAGCAAGGAACCTGGTGGACGTTTCATAGAGATGACAGAGAATTATCGCAGCTCACGCCTTGTCGTAGGAGCCGCAAACGATTTTGTCAGGTTAATAAAAAACAGACTGAAGAAAGCTCCTATTTTGTCAATGAGCAGTGATGACGGTGAGGTGAGAATTACACGCCACACCTCCAAATACATGTTTTTGCCTGTTGCCGATGACATAATGAAGCGTGGCAAGGGCACTTCTTGCATACTGACGCAGACCAACGAGGAGGCTGTCGTTATGCTTGCGTTGCTGAACGGGCGCGGTGTGAAGGCCAAGCTGATACAGTCGTTGGACGGTTTGCGGTTTTCCAATCTTATGGAGATGCGCTACTTCATGAAGTGTGTGGACACCATGATAGAAGCATACAAAAACACTCCTGGTAACGCCGACAGCCGAAACATCCTGACCCGTGGCAAGAAGGAAGGCTACAGCAAACTCACCTTCCTTGCCAACAACGGCAGCATCTACCGCGCAGAATGGCACGTCAGATTCCAGAGAGTGCGCTACGAGAACGCCAAGACTGCGCTCTATAAAATCACAAGGAACGGAGAAGAGACGACAGAGGAAACTGCCGACTGGAACGAACTGCCAAACATCATCGGACTCGATTACGACCAGTTTCTCCGTACCGTGCTCATCGCCCAAGGCTCGTTTGCCAACTTCCTGACGGCAAAGGAAAACGAGCGGTACGAACTCCTGGAAAAACTCATCGGATGCGAGGAAACTTATACGAACATCGCTACTGAAATCAAGAAGGCGAAAGACCAGGCGACGGATGCCTACAACCAGATGGCAGCATCGGTGGAAGCCGTTAAACAGAACCTGCTGAACGATGAAGAACTTGCCCAACTGAAGGAGGAAATCGCCCGGTTGGAAAAGGCAGAGAAGGAACTCGACAGCCAGTTGCAAGCCATCTCGAAAGACTTGCAATGGTTTGAGGAAAACGACAAGCAAATCAAGCAAATCGCTATCTACCAGGAGAATATGGAGCAAGCAGCAAATGCCATTAAAGAGATGCAAGCCCTGATTCTCCGACTTCAGTTGCACGATGAAGTACAGCCTGCTGTCAACCTGCTGCAGGAAGTAGAGCGACAGACGCAGAGCATCCACGAGCAGGAAGAAAACATCCTGAAAGCGGAAGCAAACATCAAAAGTCAAGAGTTTGCCATCAGCGAAAGCGAGAAAACTCTCGCCAGGCTGAAGGAAGCAGTAAGCCAGGCACAGGAACAGCTGGAAAAGGCGCTGCCGGTCATCGCTGAAGCAAGGGCACTGAAAACAAAAATGGAAGCGGCTATGCCGAATCTGAAAGAAAAGAAAGAGGCATTGGAGTTGGCTCAGAAAGAGAATCAAACTGCCCAGAAAGACGTGGAGGAAAACACCCGAAACATCCAAAAATGGGTAGCAGAAACGGAGAAAGCAAACCTTGCCCTCAAAACGACAAAGGAAGAGATTGCCAAGCAGAAACAGGTTCTGCACGAAGCGACGCAAGCCGCAGAACAGGCTTGGGAGACGGAAAGAAATAAGACTGCCGGACAGAATATAGAGGAACTGCAGAACAGCAAGACTGTAGCTGACAGGAAACTACAAGATGTCCAGCAAGCCATCAAGGTTGTGGCTCATCTCGATACTGCCACAACAGAAAAGCTGAAGAATGAGGAGCGAATCCTGGTCTTGGACAAGAGAAACGCAGAGATAGATGAAGCCCTGGGCAAGTTGACCATCGAGGCGCTGACCCAAGAGACCCTAACGCTGAGAAATGCCTATACCCTCATGGTGAGCGAGAAATGGGAGATTCATCGTGCCAACCTGACCGAAGGCAAACCTTGTCCGCTCTGTGGCAGCACGACCCATCCTTATCATACCGACAACAGACAGCTTGAGGAAGCCACCACAGAACTCTCGCAACTTCTGAAAGCCAAGGAAGATCTGCTGAAACAGCAGCAGAAACTGGAGAAGGACCTTTCGGGCGAGAGAAAACAGAACGACGGCGAAGTACAGACACTACAGAAACAACTGGAAAAACTGTCGGGAGAAATCGCCAGTTACGAAGAGGAATGGAAGGTGCTCATCACTCAGTATCCAAAGATTCCGAAGGCAGAGGCTGAACTGAAATCGCTCTTGCCTATCTATGAAGACAAGGCGAAAGATGCAACCAGCAAACTGAGCCTGTTTAACAAGATTCAGAAAGAGACAGAACGGCTCACCCAACTCAAGGACAAGGCTGTAAAGGACGAAGCTGCGTATGAAAGCAAGGCTTCAACGATACTGAATGAAGCCCAGGAAAGCACTCAAGCCTGCGCCACAAAATTAGCTGAGCAGAAAGCACTTACAACAAACCTCACCTCGCAGCAAAAGAATAAGAAGGAGACCTACGAGAAAGCTAACCAAACGTGGCTTAACGCCAGAAAGGAAATGGAGGAATGGCAGACACAATACAAGCAGATTCTGAATGGCGAAGAACCTGATGCGGCTGAACAAAAACTGACAGCAGCTAAGGATGAAGCAACCAAAGCGGTTGATAAACAAAACGATAGTATCAGCAAACTGAAGACGGAACTCGCCAACAGTAAAGGTTCACACCAAACCATGCTGTCTCAGAACAAGACGATGAAAGAGAATCTACTGGCAAAGGAAAAGGAACTCGACATTTGGATTGAGGAATATAACAAGCAGCTTGAAGAAAAGAGCATCGAAAGAAAAGGCTTCGAGGAGACTGATTCTGAAGAAAAAGGCCTCGAAGAAAGATTAATAGACCGAAAAATCATCGAAGAAATGCTTCACTCTGCCGAAGACTGGAACGCCATCCGCCGGGAAAAGGACGAAAAGGAGAAAGCCGTGGCTTCAACTACCGCCCTTTACCAAAGCGCAGAAAAGGCGCATCAGCTGCACTTGGAACATCAGCCAGCCAAGACTCGAGACGCACTCTTGGCCGTTAAGCAGGAGTGTCAGGAGAGAAGCCAGCGCAACGAGCTGATTGCTGCCAACGCCAGAATGCAGAACCACCAGGAAGCCGTGAAGCAGTTGGGCGACAAGGCTGAGGCTCTGAAGCTCGTAACGCAGGAAAAGGACGACTGGACAGCCATTACGGACGCTATTGGAGCAGACGGCAAGACGCTGCGCAAGATAGCCCAATGCTATACGCTCAGTTTCCTGATAGCGCACGCCAACCAGGAAATCAGAAAGTTCAACAGCCGTTACGAACTGCAGCAGGTAAAGCATTCGCTGGGCATCAGAGTCATCGACCACGACCGTGCCGACGATATCCGAGACACCACCTCCCTATCTGGTGGCGAAACCTTCATCGTGAGTCTCGGTCTCGCCCTGGGCTTGTCAGCATTATCCTCCCGCAACATCTCCTTCGAGAACCTGTTCATCGACGAAGGCTTCGGAACCCTCGACCCTGATACCTTAGCCACCGTCATCGACTCCCTCGCCATGCTGCAAAGTTCGCAAGGCAAGAAGGTGGGGGTCATCAGTCATACCGACACAATGAGCGAGCGCATCACCACCCAGATTAGGATTATCAAGAATGGCAACTCCGGCAGCAGCCATATCGAGATTTATCCATGACAAAAGGTACTGCTTGTGGCTTATCAACCTTTTCTCACCTATGGTCGTGGGAATTCTGTACGCCCAACGTGCTACTGGCCACTTTTGGTGCCTTCCTGATGTTCGTAACTGCTTTTCTATCATTTTTCTATATATTAGTTTGTAAATAATCAAAAATACTGTACTTTTGCTATAGAAATACATAAATACTGCAAATGAACTACATAGAACTGAATTTATTTCCTGAGGAGGAAGAGGAAATTCAAAAGGACTCTGACTCGGACGGAAGCAAGAAAAATCGCTCAGTAGAAAGCAATGAGTATGACTATGCTGTAAAAAGAAAATACGACTTTACGAATTTGTTTGAAAGGCTTTCAAAGTCGGCATTCCGCAGCCGATTCCACCTCTCACAAAAGGACAGGGAATACATAACCGAGAAAGGTTTGGCCACAATCCGCAAACATGCAGAGGATTTCGTGGCCAAGCGTCTCGCTCCTGCCGTAATCCCCAACGACGGCAAGCAGACTCCAATGAAGGGACATCCCGTATTTATTGCCCAACATGCCACAGGCTGCTGTTGCCGAGGCTGCTTCTTCAAATGGCATCATATACCCGCAGGAAGTCAGCTGACAAGGGAAGAACAGCAATATGCGGTGGAGGTGTTGATGGAGTGGATAGTCATGACAGGTTCCTAATCGTTAGCCATCAAATACGAGCAGTACTTATTGAGCAGATTAGGCAATAGTAAATCTCCCTTTTGGTAACGCTCTGCATCGAGTGGTAATATTCTTTCACAAACCTTTCTATGACCTTTGAACAGGGCATTGAGATATGGTGTGGCATTCTCTTGGGTAATACACACATCGGTAAAGAATTGTGTGAGGTCCTCTGCATCAAAGACAATGGAATAGCTTGGTCGTTTGGCTCCTGGAATGTCTTCTACCAATATGTTCTTGCTGACGAGGTCTTGTATGTCACGTATGGCTGTGTCTTTGGAACACTTAGCCAAGGATGCCCAAGTCTTAGACGTTATCTTTGCCTCATAGCCATCAAGGAAGAGATTGAGCATTTGTGTCTGTCGCTCCGTCATAGGTATGGATGCAGCCTTCTGCCAAAAGAAACTTTTGTTTAAGATGGTGGTAACAATGGTTTCTGCTTCATCGAGCGCATCAATCAGTTTCTTCATATACCATACCAACCATTCTGTGATGTCGCCATCGCCACGTTGCATACGTTCCAGAATGTCGTAATAGTGGTTCTTGTCTTTATTGATTTGAGACGAAATATTATAGAAACGCAACTCGCTATTCTCACCACGTGCCAAAAGCATGTCGGAGATAATGCGAGCTAGTCGCCCATTGCCATCTTCGAAAGGATGTATGCTTACAAACCAGAAGTGAGCTATGGCAGAACGGATAACGCTACCAACTGTGTCTTCGCCATCAAACCATGCTATAAATTTTTGCATCTCGCTTTCTACAAGATTAGGAGAAGGGGCTACATAATGTATCTTCTCACGGCCAAACATGCCACTGACAATATGTTCCTCGTTTGTTCGGTATTGTCCAATCTCTATTTGGCTACCTTCGCTAAAACCAGTCGGGAAAAAAGCCGCTTGCCAAGCACAGAGTTTCTCTTTACAGAGAGGTTGGTCATAGTTCTGCACGGCTTCGAGCATTACACTAACCACAGAGTCAACATAATGAGAAGGAGCTGTATATTTCACGTTTTCAATTCCCAGTTTTCTAGCGATTGAAGAACGCACCTGCTCCTCATTCAGACGTATGCCTTCAATTTCTGAAGAATATACTACATCATGTGTCAAGTTCTCTGCCATGGCTCTGAGTTTGCTGTCAAAGCCGAGCGAGCTCAATCTGCCATAAAGCAAACCTTGCTTACGACATACTATTTCCTGAAGTATTGATACCTCAGAAGCATCCCAACGGAAGTTTGTCCAATTATCTCTTTCGTGTATATACATAATATATTTGTTCTATGTGCGACAAAGAAAGTGCAAAGGAGTGGAAAACATCAAATTTACTTGATTGTTTTCCCGAGTGCAGCCTATCTTATTTAAAGAACGGCATTAAACGCCGCATATTCTGCGACAAAAATAATAAAATAATGTCGAATCGCCAAATAAACCAGAAAAATACCGCATATTTTGCGACGATTCCAAGAGGGTAACGGCAAGTATGGATAATTCATATTCCAAAGCACTTGTTTCGTTGTCCTGTACTTGCCCACAAGAAGGCATGGCAACGGATAAATTATTGCAGCGTCAAGTAGCTGCATACTTAGAAATAGACACTCCAATGTTCAGTAAGATAGAACGTGGGGATAGGCGAGCAAAGAGAAGCCAAGTAATTCATGATGCACAAGTACGAAAATTATAGATACGAAACAAGTTCGTAATGGTTCACAGCGCGAATTCGTTTTTATGAGAACGAACCAGGATAGTCGCGATGTATCGGTGGCGATGAAACGTTACTCCACTGTCCCAAGTTCTTCACACCGCTTGTCAAAGGCGGCGTTTACGCGCTGCATCCAGTCGGGAAGCGACTTTAAGGCTTGATAGACCAAGGGGGCGGGCATCTCGCGGTAAAGAGCATAGGCCATGGGACCGGCGATGGCAGCCAGCGTGTCGGAGTCGCCACCGAGGGAGATGGCAAGACGTAGGCAGTCGATGTAATCGGTAGAGGCGATAAGGCACAGGATGGCAGGACCAACGGTGCCGGGACTGTTGGAGAAGAACGAGTAGGAGTCGTGAATGTCGTCGTAGGTCTTCCCGCTCCAGAACGGGCAGTATTGGTCGAGAACATGCTGACGTACAAACTCCTTGTCCTTGCCGTTCTTAAGATAGAAGATGGCGAGGGCTGTTGCCACAGCACCGTTTATGCCTTCAGGGTGGTTGTGCGTTGGGGCCGCTGTCTGCGTGGCGAGGTCTATGCACTCCTCTTCTGTGCGTGCCAACCATCCTGCCGAACTGCAGCGCATGGCTGAGCCGTTGCCCATGCTCCCGTATGGCTCATGGTCGTGGTCTTTAATCCACTGTTTGAATCTGTGGCCGTAGCCGGCGTGTGGGTGCTGGTTGGCGCACATCCAGAGGTTGTCTGCCATGTTCTTGTTCTTCAGAAAGGCTTCGGCACATGCAAAGGTGAGCACCGTGTCGTCGGTGAAATGGGCTCTTGAAGAAAACATCTTCACGGCGTTATAATCTTTTGTGCGATGTGTGCGGCCTTCGTAAGCGCTGCCTGCAATGTCGCCAACGGCAGCGGCCATTAATAGGTTTTTCATAATGACAGTTGAGTGTTGTGTTGTTGTTATGTTGTTGTTTTGTGTTTTAAAACTCCAGGCGAAATCCTTTCTGTTTAAGCTCTTCGTAGCTTTCTTTGTTGAAACTATAGAGCGCTGCCTCACGTTTGGGTGTAGGCCAAACCGTCTCGTCGAGTTTTTTCAGCAAGTCGAAACGAAGCATCTTTTTGGCAAAGTTGGCGCGGTCAAATTTCACATTCAGAATTGCTTCATACAACGACTGCAGCTCTTTCATAGTGAACTTTTCGGGTAACAGATCGAAGCCGATAGGCCGGAAATGAAGACGTTCGCGCAGAACAGATAGGGCGTGACGCAGAATGCGGTCATGGTCAAACGCCAGTTGCGGTATCTCGTCGATGCTGAACCACTGGGCTTTTGCTGCATCGTCGCCACCTTTGACCTCTTGTATCTTGCACAACGCATAATAGGCAATGGTGATGACACGTTCACGAGGGTCGCGGTCTGGATCAGTGAAGGCATGAAACTGTTCCATATATTCGGCCTTCATGCCCGTCTCTTCCATCAGTTCGCGTTTGGCTCCTTGCTCTGCTGACTCGTCCATCTTCATGAAGCCGCCGGGAAAAGCCCATTTGCCTTTGTATGGTTCAAGGCCTCTTTCTATAAGCAGAACCTGAAGGCGTGTGCCGTCAAAACCAAAAATCACGCAATCGGTGGTGACAGCGGGGTGGGGATATTTGTAAGAGAACATTTTTTCTTCCATATTCTTGTCTTGTGTAATTATTACACCGCAAAGATATGAACATTATTTCTATCCTCCAAATATTCTTGTGTATTTTTTACAATAGAGATGCGAAATATTTATTTTCTCTGTTCTTTAGCCCATAAAGCAATGAGAATGGCAGCGGCAACAACATCTATCAGGTTCCAAAGACCGCGACCTAACGCTATTTTTATGAAGGGCTGAAACAGCAAGACAAAGGCTCCAAACGTTACCATGAGGGTGTCGTTCTTCTCCTTATAATATTGGTATGCCAGGACGGCAAACACAACCATGGCGACAAAGCGCACTAAAGAATAATAGCCATAAGGCAAATGAAGCAGACATGCGAGGAGCATTACTGCCATGTCGGGTTTGATAAATTTCATCATCTCTTCTTTGGTTTATTTTTTAGCAATGAGGACGGACATATAGTTTCCGTCCCTTTAATGTTTTTTTACGAAAAAAGCAGGAACCACACATTTATTATATATGTGGTTCCTGCTTATGTTGAGTTGTTGTTGTCTTTCTTGTTTTAGGTCTGACAGACCTTGCTTGTGGTTGTTGAGCGCTTAACCGAGATATTTCATCAGAATCTTGGCGTTGCCACTGTCGCGCAGCTTGGCGATGCTCTTTTCTCTGATCTGGCGCACACGTTCACGGGTGAGACCGAGCTGGTCACCAATCTCTTCGAGACCTTTCTCGTGGCAACCAATGCCGAAACACTCGCGAATGATTGTTATCTCGCGGTCTTTCAACACCTTGTTGAGCACCGAGTTGAGTTCCTGAGCCATCGACTCGTGGTCTACTTGCTTGTCGGTGCGGGTGTCATCACCGCTTGGCATGACATCGAGCATACAGTTGTCCTCACCGTCCTGGAACGGAGCATCGATGCTTACATGGTGACCATCTGCCATGAGGCTCTGTCCGATCTTCTCCTCGTCAATCTTGGTGGCATCAGCAAGCTCCGACACAGAGGGGTGACGCTGGTTTTCCTGCTCAAACTTGTTGATCTCGTGGTTGATCTTGTTGAGCGAGCCTACCTGGTTGAGGGGCAGACGCACAATGCGGCTCTGCTCGGCAATGGCTTGCAGGATGCTCTGGCGAATCCACCACACAGCGTATGAAATGAACTTGAAACCTCGTGTCTCGTCAAACTTCTGGGCAGCCTTTATTAGGCCGATGTTGCCCTCATCGATGAGGTCGGTCAAGGTGAGACCTTGGTGCTGATACTGCTTTGCCACAGACACGACAAATCGGAGGTTGGCTGTCACAAGCTTGTCCTTGGCGCGTTCGCCTTCGGGACCACCCTTCTTGATTTTCTGGGCCAACTCAATTTCTTCGTCGATAGATATCAGCGGTGCACGTCCGATCTCAACAAGGTACTTGTCCAATGCCTCACTCGAACGGTTTGTAATACTTTTCTGAATTTTTAATTGTCTCATCTTATATACCTTATTCTTTCTTAACTTGCTGTTTTCGCCTAATTGTCTGATTTACAATTTATTATTATAATTAGACCGAAAATCCTTGCAAAATTACGAAAAAAAACTGATATTTGCAACCCTACGGCTTGGTTTTGGAGGTTAAATACTGTTAATGTGCGGGATGGGGCAGGTCCCGCACATTTTTTCACTTGGCCGGCTGGTTTTTGCTTGGCCTGCTAGTCATTGCTTGTCTGGCAAATCCTTATTTACTCCTCCAAAACGCTGAGGTCTATGCCTGCCTTTTCGAGCTGCTGCTTCTCTTTTCCAAAATAGCTTGAGAGCACCTGCACGCCGAGAGTGCTGCGCTTCAGGTTGTAGAGACGTTTTATGGTCACGGCATCGTCGTGGTCGATAAGTTCGTAGAACATCATTTTTTCAAACTTGACGTCTGTGAGCAACTGTCCGGCAGAGAGCATCTTGCCCTCGGGAATGGTGGCTATGTCGTCGAGTCGGAAATAGACCTTGTCTTTATCATCCTTGCAGACAGACAGGAGCACATCGCTCTTCTTTGCAGGCGACACGAACATCGGACACTCGTCTGCATACATCTTGTTTCTGCTGCCTCTTGTCTTGTCGCAGATCTGAGACATGGGCACGCGGTTAACCATGCCGTTGCCGTAGGCTACGATGAGGCTGCCGTCGGTCTCGTCTTCATGCACGGCAAGCGTCAGTATGCCGTCGGGGTAGTCGATGTCGTCGAGCACACACCAGGTTTCCACATCCATGAGGCGCACGAAACAGTTTTTGTTCACCATATAGTCGGGGTCCCAGTTTTCTGTTATGTTCTTACGCAGCTTGCTCGTTGCAATGGTCACGTCTTGTGCAGGTATCTTCTGCTGTTTGCCCTTGTTGCCGTTGTCGGCAGATGGTGCGATGGCGGGGTCGGACGGTGTGTCGTCGTAGACATCATACTTGCTGAAGTCGCGCTCGTCCATAATCTTCTGCAGTTCTGCCAGGTCGTTCACAGGCCATGTCGATGTTCCTTCGCGCAGATAATACTGGTTGTCGGTTTTCAGCATGACAGGCGTTTTGCTTGCTGCCACCTTGATAGCATAAATGTAATGTTTGCCTGCGTCGGGGTGTTCGATGTGGCACGACATGTTGACGGCATTGCCGAGAGCCTCGTGTATGCTGTTGCGCACATGCAGGTCATACTTGTCGCGGTTGTCGCCGAAGAACTTGAGATCTTCCTCCAGGCCTCTTGCCGTTCCTGTGTCTTGCACGCCGAGGTAGACTGTGCCGCCGTAAGAGTTGGCCATGCCGCAGATCACCTTCATCACGTTGAATGTCTGCTGTTTGATGTCGGCACGCATGTTGTTGTTTGGGGGGAACACGATAGATGTCTTAAACTCTCGCTGCTGTGTCTCCTCGCCGAACGAGTAGATCTTGGGAAGCGTCACGTTGACGTTGAGCAGACTCTTTATCTTTGCCACCACAGCCTCTTGATAGTCGTTGAGCGCAAAGCCTTCAGCCAGGTTGTAGCTGAGCATCAGTCGGGAGAGCTTGCCGAGCTTGTCGTGCGAGTAGGTGTTGCAGATGTTCCACAGGAAGCTGTTGAGGTCGGCACGTCCCAGACAGGTTATGATGCGCAGCTCTGTGAGGCGTTGGCGCAGATATGGGTAACACTCCATGAGGTCGTTGCTGTCGTTGTCGAGGCTCTCGAGCTCCTGGTCGTTGACGCTGCCATTGGTGGCATAGTCGTCGAGGATGCCAAGGAGGTGCTGTCGCTGCTCGATATATTGCAGCATCGACTCGTTGTCGATCATCTTTGCCAGAATATGGGCTATGGCAAGGAAGGCATAGGCTGTTATGGTGTCGGAACTCATGATGGCCTTATGGTCGAGGATGTTTATTATCTCAGCCATGTGGGCGGCGTCAAAATTCTCCTCCGAAGCCTCCATGGCTTGCTCTTCGAGCTCCTCTTCTGTCTCTTCATGCACGGCACCGCCCTCATAGCGCCAGTAGGTTTGCAGAATGTCTTCTGCCGCCTCTTTAATGTTGACGATGTCGGTTCCGGGACCCACAATCTCGCCTTGTATGGCTCTTGGCGATGAGCTGTTGGTGACGCGCACGCGCACCGTGTCGCCCATGGCGTAATAGTCGTTGTCGGGAGTGACAGGAATGAAGATGCCGTAGCCGCGTGATGTGATGCCCAGGAACACGTTGTTGGCAATGTCGTGGTGGACGATGGTGCAGTTTGACTCTTCGTGAAAGGCCACCTGCTCTTGTATCATGTTGTCGATGAACGACATGCAGTCGAAGGTGTAATAGATCTTCTCTTCGTTGGGCGAGCTTACCGAGTTGACACGCACGCGCAGAAGCATGGACTGGCCGTCGTAGGTGAACGAGTTGACATCAAACTTAGGGTCGTAATGGAACATGCCTATGGAGCCGCCTTTCTGGTAGACATCAATCCATCCCTCGCCTTCATAGCTTGTGTCTTCAATCTTACAAAAGAAGCGGTAGGGGTTGGTGCTGTCTTTGCGCAGCACACGCACGAACACCTCTGTTCCGACCTCTGGCGCCCATTTGGTGATCTTTTTCTTTGTGAGCGTGCGTTTCTCAAACAGTCCGTGCTCCACGTCGGTCCAGAATGTTTTCCATTGCTTTATGGCTTTTGTCTGTTTGCTGATTGTGTATTTGCTTGGCGAGTCGAGGAACAGTTGCAGGTTGTGCCAGCCAGGAAACCCTTGTGGCAGAACGTTGCGCTCCTTCTTTCCTGCCACTGAGCGCGAGAGCGTTATGCCGTCGGGGCTGACCGTGAAGCGCACGTTGTGTGCCTCAAAGGAGCGAGTCATCATGATGCCGCCCTCGTCTTTGGCGTTAGCCATGCGGTAAGCCAGGAGGTCGATGCTACCGAAGTCGCTGTTCCATGTCAAGTCGACGCCGTTGTCGTCGGCAAGCTGCAAGGCGTTGAAGGCACGTTCCACGAGCTTGTCTTCGTTGGCTTTGTTTATCACGCTGTCGGTGTTAAGCATCTGCTTGGAGCGCACGAACGACAGACAGTGCATGAGCATGGACCTGAAATAGAGGCGTTGGGGGTCGTTATGGTCGGTCATGAGGAGCAGGAAACAGATGGAACGCACCATGCGGTTGAGCAACACCCTGCTCTTCTCGTCGTCCACCACCGCCACGCGGCTTGTCTTCTCGCTGTTTGAGGTGATGTAGAACCTGAGGAAATTGGAGAAGGCATTGGTAAACGATTGCTGCTTCCAGTTTTTTGCACATTCGGCGACGAGGTTAAGGATAGAGTCGAACTTGTCGTCAAGAAGTTGTGGCTGCATGGAGAAGATGGCGATCATAAGCTGCATGCGGCGGTGCGGGTGCAGGATAAACCCTGAGCGGCGTATCTTGCCGAGGATGGCGTCAATCTCATCGCTGCATCTGTTCTCCTTCATCAGTTGCAGACATTCGATGTAAGTGTCGGCCACCGCCACGCGTTCTGCCACCCATTCCTGGTAGTTGTCGCGTTCCGACTCGCTAAACTGTAACAGGTAGTCGGTGTCTTCAAGCAGATAAGCACACACCCTTCGGTAGCTGTTGAGCAGTCGTAGCTTGTTGGCATCGCGCATGCCTGTCCATCTCTCTGCGTTGCTCACCGCCATGACGGCTTTTATTATCCATGCCGCATTGTTGTCGTTAAGAAACTGGCGTGCTTCGGCAAAGCCATCGTGTGTGTGGAACCGTTCAATGATGTAGCAGCGCATAGGTTCTTCCACGCCCGCTTCTTCAAGCAATGTTTCTGGGGTAACACACTGGGTTGCCGATTGCTTGTCTTCTTCTACGAGAGAAAGTATAAGTTTGTTCTGGCTTGGCCGTGAGAGCAAACAGCTTATCTTCTGGTTAGGGATAAGGTATGTGTCTTTGTCACATTTTAAGCGGAACGGCAGACCGTTCTTGTCTCTCACATCATAATATCTGAAATCGTTGTTTGCATTATTGGCTTCCTTGTTCACAACAAATTGGTATGTGTTGCCAGCAACGTATCTGTTGCCGAACATCTGCGCAAAATTTTGTACAAACACAATGTTGTCGCCGTGAACATCTTTAACCATGCAAGGCAATTCTTTCAGTTGACTTACATCGCTATCGGTCTTTTGGAAATCGAACATCTTGATTGCATATTCGCGCCCGTTGGCGTCAACTATGAAAAACGAGTTTGTCCCTTCGTTTCTTATTTCAATAATGGGTAAGGTGTAAAATTTTCCTTTTTGATAAAATTGTTGTGCCATAATAATGAATTTTAGAGATTTGATTGTTTCAACTTGCTAAGTTACAAGTTTTTTCGTTTATATCCTATTATGGTTTGTCAATTTTATTTAAAGTCATTGTTTTTGTTCGTAGCCCAACGTTTTATTGTCTGTTTTGCACAAAAAACACACGTCCGCGAAGCGATGTGACGCATGCAAAACAATCTGTTTGCTTGTGTTCGATCGCTTCGGGGATGTGTGCTGATATGTGTTGTTATGTGCTGTTGCTTGTTCTGTTGAACGTCTTGTTTTTAGATTTTCAGATCTTTCAATATGTTTGAAATTTTCTGTATTGTTGTGAGACGTGTAGGCACGAGGGGCAGGCGCAACACGTTGTCGATGAATCCCATCTCGTGGAGGAGAGCCTTAACGCCAGCGGGGTTGCCGTCGACGAAGAGCAGAGAGTAGAGCTCGTTGAAACGATGATGAATCTTTCGTGCAGGCTCATACTCGCCGTTGAACTCAAGACGAATCATTCGTGAGAACTCCTTGGGTAGGGCGTTGCCGATGACCGAGATTACGCCGGCTGCACCGCTGGCTACCATCTGGAACGTCAGAGCATCGTCGCCGCTGATGACGTCGAAGCGCGAGGGCTTGTTCTTTATGATCTCGTCAACCTGTTCCAAGCTGCCGCTTGCCTCTTTTATGGCCACGATGTTTTCGCAGTCGCGAGCCAGACGGATGGTGGTTTCTGCCTTCAGGTTCACGCCTGTTCGTCCCGGCACGTTATAGAGCACCACGGGCAGAGGGCTTGCCTCGGCAATGGCCTTGAAATGTTGGTACAGACCTTCCTGTGATGGTTTGTTATAGTAGGGACATACGCTCAGCACACCATCAATGCCTTTCCAGTTGGCGTTCTTCAGTTCTTCAACCACAGCTCGTGTGTTGTTGCCACCGCATCCCATGAGGATGGGCACGCGGCCCTGGTTTACGTCTACGACCAACTGCTTAATCGTTTCTTTCTCTTCAGCCGAGAGACAAGGTGTCTCGCCTGTTGTAGCGAGGATGCAAAGAAAGTCGGCACCGTTCTGAATCTGGTATTCCACCAAACGCTTTAACGACTTTGTGTCTACATCCCCTTCTGGTGTGAACGGGGTGATTAGAGCTACTCCTAATCCTTTAAAAATATTCTGAGCCATAATGTGACTGTTTTTCTATAAAAACTTCAGATGTATGCTCGACGAAACCTACTGGCGGACACAAATGCGCAGTCACACGCCAATAGGTTTGGCCGTTGCCTTTTACCTTATTTTTATTGTTATTATCTTTTACTTGTTGTCAAGCCTTGCCATCATCTCCCACCAACATTGTTCTATTTATCATCAACAATGGTTATCTTTAAACCAATAAATGGCATCTTTAAGCCAATAAATGGCATCTTTAAGCCAACATTGTTCTTCTCTTTTTAGTGGAAGCATAGCACACGGCTTTAGCTTAATTTTTGCAAAGGTAACATTTTTAATCTATAGAACCTCACATTATGTTCAAAAAAATACTAAAAAGGTTATATTTTTAAAGGTAAAAGAGTTTTTAAAGGTAAAAAGGTAAAAAGGTAAAAAAGGCTGACGCCTTATTAAGTGAAGAGTGAAGAACGAAGAGTGAAGAATTCACTTGCTTGTCTCACTACGACCTTAAGTGTGGAGATTGTGGAGTTGAACCATTTTGCTTGAGCCATCCCTATATATTATATAATGTATAAGGAATCCCAGTCTCCTGTATTTAATTAAACAGATGGTGCGTACAAGAAGAGAAGCGAACTTTAATCAGTCACTTTTTTCAATAAATATAGAAGTAAGCAAGAATGAAAACTTAACATTTAACATTCAACACTTAACATTCTCTCGATAATCGTCTCTCCAGAAAGGAGGTGTTCCAGCCGCACCTTCCGGTACGGCTACCTTGTTACGACTTAGCCCCAATTACCAGTTTCGCCCTAGGCCGCTCCTTACGGTCACGGACTTTAGGCGCCCCCGGCTTTCATGGCTTGACGGGCGGTGTGTACAAGGCCCGGGAACGTATTCACC
>OQVL01000979.1_pt1 | contig 16408 bp, 11 predicted proteins | sample 1691501 | NCBI WGS metagenome assembly OQVL01 (sample SAMN03418253, study PRJEB22391) | human gut metagenome | biome: human-gut; feature: organic feature; material: feces | host: Homo sapiens | place: Tanzania | collected 2013-01 | reverse complement strand
GTTTCAGAATGTTGAAGATGGCGGTAGCTGTGAGATATTCTCCTTTTTCCACATCAAAGGAAAAAACTTCCGATAATGTTATAATATTAGAAGTATTGCAACAAAAAGGACAGAACTATGACGCCAGAAGAAAAAGCAAGAGTCAAAATAGACCAATGGTTTGCAGATGCAGGATGGAAGGTTGTCAACCGAGATGAATACGAGCCTACCATCTCAGCCGTAGCTATTCGTGAGGGATTACTCAAAGGCAATCTTGAAGCAGATTATTTCCTGTTTATCAATGGGAAAGCAGTTGGTGTGCTCGAAGCTAAACGAGAAGAAATTAATATTTCTTCCAATATTGTGAGTGAACAGGCTATCACATATGCAAAGAGTGTACCTGACTGTTATCAAGCATGGCAAAAACCTTTGCCTTTCCTTTTTAAATCAAATGGTAAGGAAATAGAGTTTTTTGATTATAGACATCGTGAAACTTCTGAATGGGAAAACATCAGCCGCATTCTTACTCCAAAGGAAATAGTAAAGATGTTAGGTATAGACGACCCTTTTGCCGGACTTCCTGCATTGAATAAGAAAGGTCTGCGAGAATGCCAATATGAGGCAGTTACAGAATTGGAGAAGAGCTTCCGTATAGGTCAAAATCGTGCATTGATGGTTTTAGCTACTGGTGCCGGTAAAACATATACGGCATGTATTACTGCTTATCGTATGCTTAGCTATACCCCTATGCGTCGTGTTCTGTTTCTTGTTGACCGCAACAATCTCGGAAAACAGGCAGAAACAGAGTTTGGCACATTCCGCCTTACAGAAACTGGTGATGCCTTCAATGCCATTTATGCTGTCAACAGATTAAAGTCGGCAGAAGTACCAACAGACAGCAATGTGGTTATCTGTACCATACAAAGATTATTCTCACTCTTAAAAGGAGAAGAGATTACGGATACAGAAGATGACGATGAAGATACATCTGATGGTGAAGTAACATTACCAGACAATCCAAGCTTACCACACGATTTCTTCGACCTTATTATTATAGATGAGTGTCACCGTTCTATTTATGGCAACTGGCGCAAAGTGCTAGAATACTTTGATACAGCTCGTCTTATTGGTCTTACAGCGACACCAATCCCAGAAACGATGGCATTCTTCAATAACAATCGTGTTGTTAACTATACACTTGAGCAGTCCATCATAGATGGTGTCAACGTCGATAGCCGCATCTATCGAATCAGAACAAAGGTAACAGAAGAAGGTGGAGCAATCATGCAAGGTCAGAAAACCAAAGTTGAGACTCGATACACAGGCGAAGTTAAAACCATAAGCACAAAGGAAACGAAGACTTATACGAAAGAAGAGTTAAACCGAAGCATCATCAACCCTGCCCAGATAAAGCTCATTCTTTCTACGTATCGTGATGCTGTATATACAGAAATGTTCAATGACCCTCAAAGAGAGCCCAACATGGACTATCTGCCAAAGACCCTCATCTTTGCGCTCAACGAGAACCATGCAACAAATATCGTTCAAATTGCTAAAGAAGTTTTTGGACGCACGGACGACCGCTTTGTTCAGAAGATAACTTATTCGGCAGGAGATAGCAATGAACTGATACGCCAGTTTCGTAACGACAAGGACTTTCGCATTGCCGTAACCTGTACCCTTGTGGCAACAGGAACAGATGTAAAGCCTCTGGAAGTCGTGATGTTTATGCGTGATGTAGCTTCAGCTCCCCTCTATACACAGATGAAAGGTCGTGGAGTCCGGACAATAGGTGACGAACAGCTGCGCAACGTGACACCTAATGCTATCAGCAAAGACAGTTTCTTCCTAGTTGATGCAGTAGGAGTAACCGAACACGAGCATATCATACCAGGTCAGTATGAAGGTCCAGAGACAGAGACCATCACCTTAAAAGAACTGTTGGAACGTATCGCTCATGGAAATCTGCCAGACAATTACCTCAAGCGACTTGCTGCCACATTATCCAGACTTTACAATAAGGCTGACAATGCACAGCGACAGGAATTTGTCCGCATCGCCCATGATGATATGCTGGAAATTGCTCAACGCATCTATGATGCACTTGATCCTGAGCACCAGCCAGAATTGCCACAATACGTAGATATCAATGAACCTAACAATGAACGTAAGGGTTTGGTATCTCCGATAGCTAATCATGCCAATGTTCGTAAGTACATTCTGATTCTTGCAGCAGGTTTTGTCAACACACTGATGCCAGGAGAAGATACGCTCATATCCAAAGGTTTCTCTATAGAAGAGGCTCAAAGTACCACAGAGGCATTTGAGCAATATTGCTGCGACCACTGTGATGACATAGAAGCTTTACGCATTCTATATAATAACGAGGGCGAACCTATCACCTATTCCATGCTGAAGGACTTGGAAAACAAGTTGAAGATGGAGAACAACCGCTTTGCACAAAAGCTCTTATGGAATTCATACGCCATCGTATATGGTGATAAGGTGCGCCGCACGACCAAGAAGGAAGAATCGGAGGCTCTTACCAACATCATCCAACTGGTACGCTTCGCTTACCATCAGACAGAAAAACTGGAAAGTGCCTATCCTACAGCTCGAAGCATGTTTAATCTGTGGTATGGTCGAAAACAAATGGATATAACACCGAAGCAAAAGGATTTGATAGGCAAGATAGTGGAATACATCGCAGCCAATGGAGCCTGCAACGTGCGAGAGATAAGGAAGAACGATGTCACTCATGCAGCCCAATTGATTGCAGCTTTCGGAAACATGCAGAAAGCTGACGAGGCTTTGGATTCCGTATATAAATTTATAGTATTAAGAACAACTGCATAGTATATAGATATGGCTAAAAATATAACAACAGAGCAGACGCTCACAAAAAAGGTATGGAATCTTGCTACGACGTTAGCAGGAGTAGGAGTAGGATTTACAGATTACATCACACAACTCACTTATCTTCTTTTCTTGAAGATGGATGACGAGAATATGGAACTCTTTGGAGAAGACTCGTCTATTCCAGTAGGCTACAGATGGAAAGACTTAACAGAGTTGGATGGCTTTGACCTCGTAAAACAATATGAGAGTACACTCAAACTATTAAGTCAACAAGATGACCTTATCGGCACCATCTATACCAAAGCACAAAACAAGATAGATAAACCTGTCTATCTTAAGAAGGTAATCACTATGATAGATGAAGAGCAATGGCTCATCATGGATGGAGATGTGAAAGGTGCTATCTATGAGAGCATCTTGGAGAAGAATGGACAGGACAAGAAAAGCGGTGCAGGTCAGTATTTTACTCCTCGTCCACTGATTCAAACTATGGTTGACTGCCTGCAGCCAAAAATAGGAGAAACAGTATGCGACCCAGCCTGTGGTACAGGTGGTTTCCTGCTTGCAGCTTATGACTACATGAAAGGACAGAGCCAGAATCGTGATAAGTTGGATTTTTTGAACAATAAAGCGTTGCATGGCAACGACATCACCCCACTTGTGGTTACACTTGCCTCCATGAACCTTTATCTTCATGGTATAGGCACAGACCACAGCCCTATCGTATGCGAGGACTCTTTGGAGAAAGAACCTTCCACCTTAGTAGATGTCATCCTTGCCAATCCTCCGTTTGGAACACGCCCTGCCGGTTCTGTTGAAATCAATCGTCCAGACTTCTATGTTGAAACCAAGAACAACCAGCTAAACTTCCTACAGCACATGATGCTGATGCTCAAAACTGGTGGACGTGCAGCAGTAGTCCTGCCAGACAATGTGCTATTTGAAGGTAATGCAGGAGAGTCTATCCGCAAGAAACTCTTGTCAGATTTCAATCTCCATACCATATTACGTTTACCTACAGGCATTTTCTATGCACAGGGAGTAAAGGCAAACGTACTGTTCTTTACCAAAGGACAGCCTACAGAGAATATTTGGTTCTATGACTATCGCACTGGTGTAAAACACACCTTGGCTACGAACAAGTTAGAGCGTCACCACCTCGATGACTTTGTAAGCTGCTATCATGCTGAGGACATCAATGCCCGCAAAGAGACATACGATGCAGCCAAGAACCCGTCTGGCAGATGGCGCAAGTATAGCATCGGTGAAATTATGGCTCGTGATAAGACAAGTCTCGACATCACTTGGATAAAACAGGGTAATGATACTGAAGATTTACCATTGAGCCAATTGATGTCAAACATTAAGGAACAGAGCATGAAAATCAGCAAGGCCGTAAGCGAGTTGGAGAAATTATTGAGTGGTATTAAGGATATGTAATTTTATGGAAATAATTACTAAAATAAATAGTGAAGAGACGCTATTTGAGGAAGTTTCTTTACTTATCGAAGAAAGTAGAAAGAAAGTTGCTAAAGCCGTAAATACGGCAATGGTATATACATATTATAAAATAGGCTGCTATATTGTTGAATATGAGCAACAAGGAAGTAATCGTGCAAGTTACGGCAAAAAGGTTTTAGCAAACCTTTCTGCACATCTGACAGAAACATATGGGAAAGGATGGTCGGTAACAACTTTGAACAATTGCAGAAAGTTTTATTCTGCATACCGAATTTCGTGTGCAACGCATACGAAATCTACAAAAGAAGAAATCGTGTGCAATGCATACGAAATTCCTAAGTTTACCCTTTCGTGGAATCATTACCAAATATTAATGCGAATAGCAAATCTCGAAGAACGCAATTTCTATGAGATTGAAGCTCAACAACAAGGTTGGGATTATCGTTGGTTACAACGCCAAGTAGGTAGTAGCCTCTATGAGCGTTTGGCACTAAGCCGTAACAAAAACGAGGTAATGCGTTTAGCTACAGAAGGACAAGTTGTTGAGAAACCCACCGACATAATTAAGAGTCCAATATCATTGGAATTTATAGGTCTGAAGCCTGATAGTAGTTATAGCGAGTCAACTTTAGAAAATGCCATCATTGACAAAATGCAAACTTTTTTGCTTGAAATGGGAAAAGGTTTTTTGTTTGAAGCAAGACAAAAACGTTTTACGTTTGATGAAGATAATTATTATGTTGATTTGGTTCTATACAATCGTCTTCTGCAATGCTATTGCCTCATTGACCTAAAAATTGACAAGCTAACTCATCAAGACCTTGGGCAAATGCAGATGTACGTCAACTACTTCGACAGATTTGTAAAACAGGATTTTGAGAAGCCTACCATCGGCATCCTTCTCTGTAAAGAAAAGAACGATGCGCTTGTAGAGTTGACATTACCAAAAGATGCCAACATCTATGCTTCGGCTTACCAGCTTTATCTGCCAGACAAGGCTTTGCTTCAAGCAAAGGTAAAAGAATGGATAGAAGAGTTTGAAGAAAACGAGGAATTAAAGAAACTCAAAAATAACAAACAATAATGGACACGAAAGCTTTAAGACAAAAGATACTCGACCTTGCTATTCACGGCAAGCTCGTTCCACAAGATCCCAACGATGAGCCAGCAATTGAGTTGCTAAAACGCATCAATCCGAAGGCCGAAATCATATCTGATAACGAGACACTATCATGAATTGTTGGAGTTCCTTATGTCCGCACCTTTTCAAGTTTTGATAATGGGACATTCTTGTGGAAATTCAAATAGGACTTTACTTAATACCGTATTTGAGCACGAAAATTGTGTTTCCATCAAACCCTTTTATCATAAATGGGATGATGAAAGAGACAACTATTTAGAACTTGTACAGAACATATCTCGTAATTTCACAAATATGAAGTTATTCAGGGATAGAGTTGTCAATAAGGAGCAGTGTGTAACATAATTGCGATTGTCAAGTCATAAAATGGGCATATTCGGTCGTTTTAAGTCGTTATTTGGCTATTTTCAGTCGTTCTTGCGGTCGTTGCGGTCGTTTTTGCAGTCGTTGCGGTCGTTTTAAGTCGTTATTTGGCTATTTTCGGTCGTTTTCGGCTATTTTCGGTCGTTACTTGGCTATTCTTTAACGGCTCGTTCTTCAAGCAATGGATCAAGAAGATTATAACCATGCATAGATATGCCTATCAGGCGCACCGAATAAAACCCTAACTGCTTAATAATAAGCGGTTAGGATTTTATCTTTTCTATTTTTGGCAACATTTTGGCAACATAATTTCAAACTCAATTGAATCGGTTGGCAAAAACAAAGCTTCATTCTACATTCTTTCACACGATTTCTTGAGATTACCTTAACTTCTAAAAGATGCCCAATATTACCCATTGTGCTCTCATCATTTTTTCACTCCAACATTATTTTTCTTCTCGTAAAAGACAAAAAAGCATAAATAGTACATAATACAAGCGGTTTAGTGAAATATTCTCATTATCTTTGTAGCTAAAATTAATAGGTTTATCTATGAAACTGAACAGAATAAAATTGGTTTTAGTAGAGAATGATGTTTCTCAAACCGACATACTCCGTTTACCTACAGGCATTTTCTATGCTCAGGGTGTAAAAGCAAACGTACTATTCTTTACCAAGGGACAGCCATCGTATGATCCTTGATAATCAACTCGCCTTTCTGCAAACCAGCTATCGCCGACTTGATTTCCTGAAAATCTTTACCCGACACTCCAAAGAGATCCTTGATGATACTGTCCGAAATCGTCTGCTGCTTCATAATGAGCGGATACTGCGCATTGGCATAGAAATCAAAGAACCTACTCTTATAGCTATCCATGTTTTGAGTGGCAAAGATAATGCTCAACCCCTTATTTCTACCCACAGCAATCAGATTGCGAAGCGGCTGATTATCGAAATCCAGCATATAGTGAGCCTCATCAATAATCGTGAAGTGGCGAATCTGTACATAATCCTCATTCACAGCCTGCTTCGGCAACTGCTCATAGATATTGTTGAGCTTAGAAATGATGAAATACACGATAGCCCTGGCTATCGGACCATCTTTCGGGAAAGCATCCATCTTCACGATAAAACACTCATCTACCAGATTCACCTTATCTTCAGAAGCAAACAGATGATTGCGAATCAACTGCTTCAAAACCGAAGTGATGCTATCATCCTTATCCGGATTCTGCATTCTCTGCTGATATTTCATCAGCATCAACTCAAAAGTGATAGGCTTGCCTGCCGTCTGCTTATAAGCCTCAACAATGGCTTCACTCAGTCGATTACTCATGGATGCGCTCACCGTTGCACGATCTACAGCGCAGAGTGCACCAGCCATCTCCGTGGAATAGAGATTGATTTCGTTGATGGTCCTACCCGTAAAATCCTTGAACGGCGTGAAAGGCAATGGCGCAACCACAGGATCGAGAATGCAACTTCTATCTACATCGAAGTGAACAAGCCAGCTGGCATTCGACGGGTCTGAGAATTCACCCTTATAATCGAACAAAAGGAAATTGACGGGATAAGGCGTTTCCGTGGAGAGATTACGAAACTGCTGAATCAACACAGCCAGCAGATTGGTCTTACCCGAACCCGTGGTACCTGCCACCAGAATCTGTGCATTCGATACCGAACGTCCGTTGATATTCAGTTTTGCTTCCATATCCTCTGCATACTCGCCTATCAGCAACTCCAGGGCAGGAATGCCACTTCCGCCATGTCGCCTGTCGCTTGCCGCAAAGAGGAAAGCATTCAGATTCTCATCTTCCGAAAGATAAGCGATACCCCGATAGATTTCCTTCGCCACGATGCGACCCACGATACTGGCATTCTGCCAATCCACCTCACAATCTCTATATCTCAACTTCAACAAAGCCGAAAAAAGCGACTTCTTATTGTCCTTGGTAAAGAAACTAGGCATGATGCGCTGAGAAGATTTCGACAATACGATATCTCCCAAACCATCCACACTTCTCTTCTCCGTCAAGCTCAAACTGGCTATCAGGCAGATTCGCATCACCTTATTCAGGGTTAGCATGGCATCCCTCTCCCCTTCCACTTGCCGCGAAAGGTTCAAACGCTTCTCCAGTTTCTCCTTCAAAGGCATGATGGCTTCTACCATACCTTCTGCCTGTCGTATATTCTCTAATGCTACTTCCATATTTATATTGCTCCGTCAATATGAAACATTATTCATTACACATTACTCCAAAATATCCTTCCTCCACGTGGGTGCTCTGACTTTCCACATCTCTTACCAGTGTATAAGAACGGGAGAGGAATGGTTCCAGCTTCATGTAATCCTTATCCTTTCTGATTTCCGAAGTGGTGCAGAGCAGGATGGTTTGCTCGGCAAGTCCCGGGAAGTATTCTTCCATCAGCACATCACGGCTCTCCTCATCCAATACACCCATCACGGTGTCTATCATCACAGGTGGATTATAGTCGCCCAGATTTCGAAGCACCTTCAGCAACACCTGGATAAAGATTTGCTTGGATGCCGCATTCAGTTGGTTGAGTGAGATTTCATTTCCTGCCTTGTGATAGAGACGGATGGTGAAATTCTCCATACTGTCTGATAGCTCTACCTTGGCGATGCATCCCTTGTAGGAAATGAGGAGTTTGTTGAGTTGCTCCTTCATATCCTCCTCAATCTTTTCCTTCTTGCGTTTGAGCAGAGTGTCGGCAACATCCTCAAAGAAAGGCTTCAGTTTCACCAGCATGTCATATTTCACATCAGGTTCCTGCTGTATCTGCACATCAAACTGATGAATCTTCCGCTCCAGTTTCTCAATGCTCACCTTTCTGTCATCCGCCTCCTTCTTCAAGATTTCGAGTTCACGGCTAGCCTCCTCGTATGCCTTGATGATTTCGGTATTACCGCTTACCATGCTACGACGGAGCAGAGCAATCTGACTCTGCTGATTATCATAGTTCTCCAACCGCTTTTCCAAATCATAACGACTGTCATTAAGGGCGATAAACTCATTCACAGCATTGGCACCCAGCAGATTCTTGAGCGCATCAAACTCGCTTTCATCCAGGAAAGCATAGTCGTCCTTGCGCTGCAAAGCTTCCTGCTGACTCTTCAGGTAAGCCACCACATCGTCATCCTCCACGGAATCCGGACAGAGGCACTTTGATTTCAGATAACCAAGAATCTTGGTAGTTACCTCACGCATCTGCTCCAGGGAGAGCACCCCTTCACGTTCCTGCTTCAAGGCTTCTTTCTGTCGGATGATGTCATTCACCTCGTTTGTGATTCCCTGTGCAAGTTTCGGAAAGAACACGTTGATTTCCAAGGTCTCCACCACCTGCTTCAATTGGGCATTATATCGCTTTGACAACTCCTGCGTATCCTTCACGCTGGCCTCCAGATCCTGAATCTTCCGTGCAGTCTCGGCAGAATGCTTGGCCCCTTCCTTGGCGGCATCATATTCAGCCTGAATGGAAACCAGATATTTGTACTTATCATCCTGGTGCTTGGTATTCTCCTCCTGCAAAGCCACCAGTTGGTTGCGCTGTTCGCAAAGCCCATTATATTCTTCTGCCTCCTTCTGCGCCTCCAGTCTCCTTGCCGCCCATTCCTGTTGCTGATGCTCGGCAGCATTTTTCAATTGCAGATACTTGTTGAATCCCATCACATTCTGGATATTATCCTTGATGATTTGGGCAAAGACATTCTCCTTCAAGAGCTCGCTCGACTGCATGGCATCAAACAGGAAATACTTGCTGAGTTCCTGCGGCAGGTTTGCCTTGATAATCTTATTCACCTGCTGCTCGTTGATGGCACGCTGCTGCGGAGGCGTAGCCGTACCATAGGAGAAAGGAGTGCCGTCCATATTGAGCAGCACATTCTCCACAGGCTTGTTGGCAGGATTAAGCTTATAAGTGCGACGCAGCAGATACTGCTGCTTGCGTCCGAGCACCATACCTTCGAAGGAGAGTTCAAGCACGATGGTAGGCTCCACCTTTCCCAAGGCACCATTGTTCAGGAGTTCCTGAAAATGCGCCTTGTTCTGAATCTTGAGTCCATAGAGAGCCCCACAGATAGCCTCGAACAGCGTGGTCTTACCACCACCGTTCATACCACCTATCAGGATGATGGGCTGATCAGGGTTCACCGACAAATCCAAGTCAAGACTCAGATAAGTCTTATAGTTCTTGATTTTGATTCTCTTGATAATCATAATCTATTCTTCACTCTTCATTCTTGATTCATTACTTGATCTGAGAAATCGCCTCGGCGATAATCTTCTCAGTATCCTCGTCATTCATTTCTATCTTATCCACCTTGGCTGCATGATATTTGCGCAGGATTTCCTCGCTCATCCAGTCGAAGTCAATCTCATGCTTCTCGCATAGCGTCCTAATCAGGTCGAGGTCTTCCTTCCGGATGCCATAGTGCAAGAATTTTCCATCTAGTCCCTTTACCATTGTTATTACACCTTATTATATATGTAGCATTTATGACTTATTTATATTCTTTCGGATAGAAGCTATCCCACTCCACAATGTCTGTAGTGTTCTCTACCTTCATCGGACAGTACTTCCAGTTGTTATTTCTCTCGATGATGATACCACCCTTCAGATGCTTGTCCTTGTTCTCTTCGCTCGCCATATAGTCGATGAGGGCATTATGCTTTTCTACGGCATCCACATCACTTCCAGCACTCTTGGTATCGAAGAGGAAGACCTGGCCATTCTTCATGCGAATCACGAAATCCACATAGAAGAGGGCTTTGTGCCCCTCCTTGTTCTCGTAACTGATGGCATAATGCTGCCTGCCGGCATCACCATTCTTATACCACCAGTCAATATACTCCTTGTTGGCTTCCAGGAAAGCTTCGAAACGCTCTTCAGGCTTAGAGGCATTCTTTAATTCTACAAATGGCAGAAGAGCATGATCTCGTACCTCATCCTTGATGTGATGACTTTCTTCCTTATAAAGTCGTTCTACAGGAACCTCCCAGTCATAAGTTTTATAATACTTTGCATTCTGCTGATTCTGTCGTTCCTCAAGAATCTTCTGATAACGATTCAAGGCACGGTCTATCAAATCTGCAAATACCTCCTTATTACCATGATAAAGAATCACCTTCACGGCATCCGTCTCGAAGAGTTCAAACAGGTCTTCCATCAGTTCCTTCAAGGCAAAAGCCAATGTCGTGACACTCACCTTCTCAAACTTCGAACCAATACACTTGGCACAGAAAGCATTGAATGAATTATTCAATTCCTGCATCGTGCGAACATATCTTGCCTTCTTATCCACATGAGTCTCACCAGTCTCGCCCGTGATACTGACATCCTCTATCAAATCGATACCAATGCTTCTTACCTTAAAGGTAATCTTATCCTCACATGCCTTTCTGTTTTTGGCATAAATGCTCTCTGCAGCCTCAACATCTTCGGAATCTTCTTCATCCACATTGCCCTCCAAGTCATCTATCGTGAAAAGAGATAACTGGCGGTTCTTAACCAGAAGAATATCTTCAAAGACTTTTGCAAGTACCTTCTTGAAATCTGGTCCCAGTCGCTTACGTGCAATGGCAGGACGCTCACAATATTCAGAACGCAGCACCACATTGCATAGATTCTCTCGACGAACAGCATGAATATTCGACATATAGTCCATATCATCTTGCACAATCTTGATGATGTCTTTGCTGAGATTGGTATATACATAGCCCCAATTCAGTCGGTCGTCCTCATAGAAATGCTGCTCTGGCATACGAAGGATGCGTCCCACGGTCTGAGCGGTGAAAGTAAAACTCTCTATCTTTCGGAAGATGAGGAGCACAGCGGCACGAGGACAGTCCCATCCCAGAGCGATGGCCTGCTTGAAGAGTAACACCTCGGTCAGATTATCCGGTTTCTCTATACCATCCAGATTCTCCTTTTCGTTGCTGAGCCATATCGCCAACTTGCCATTGTCAACATTGATATTCTTGATGGTATCCAGATATTGCATCACCTCTTCCTTGATGCTTTCATCATCCTTATCCATCTTATCCTTATCATTAGGCAACTGAATAAGCAGCAGAGGATTGATATGAACACCTATCTTGCGATAAGCCTCAGCCAACTCTTCACGTTTCTTCAAGGCAAGGCTCACCAGATGCTGGTTCAAAGAACCATTCGGATCCGTAAAGTTCAAGGCAGGATTCAATACCACGCCCTGTTTAATCATACCTTCTCTAACAACAGCCTCTCTAGGTATCTTCACATCTAAATCGCCTTTTGTCTCAGGGGTTGCCGAAATACGGAGCTCAACTTTTGGATTGATGTTCTTCAACACCTTCTCTGTCTTGTTGGCGAGTTTGCTGGCAAACATGTGCTCTTCGTCGATGATAACGACGATAGGAATATTCTGTTCTTCCTGGGTTCTGCGAGTAAGATCATATAGCGAAGCACTCTGCTCCGTATCACGTATCATCACGGCATTATCCTTATTGATACTCTCCCAATTGACGAAAAGGATTTCTCCCGGATGGATGTAACCTTCGGCAGAATGGTCGAGGTCGTCATAGATGACCGGATGCAACTCCTGTCCTTCCGTAAAGAAGGATTTCATCTTAAAGTAGCTCTGTTCATGAAGCTTGTTGGGAGCAATCCAAATATATGCCAATTCTTTATAAGGCACATCCGTACGGTCTCTCAACTCAGCATTCAGTCGGAGCAACATTTCTGATGCCATCACCGTCTTGCCGGCACCAGTTGGAGCCTTGAATACGAGTGTGTGGCGCATACCTGAATAGGTAAGCAGGTCAATGGTCTTATCTACCAATTCCTTGACTGCTTTCTGCTGATATTGTATCTGTTTCATTCGTCGCCTCCTTCCCTGTTATCTTTGATTTCACTTGCTGCCATTGTATATGTTTGACTTTGAAATAAATCCGATTCTTCGACTGTTCTCGCTTCTGAATCCGTTTCTTCTGCAATATCATCCAGGAGTTGTGCTTGGCGCTTCTTTGGCAAAACTCTGCGATAAGCATTCAATACGGCATCAGGCATGGCACAAAGCGAAACGTAATCTGCCACATCCTCAAACTCATCATCATAAGCATAGCCGTTTGGCGAGAAGACATAGACCATGAGTTTGCCGTTCTCCTTACTTTCGCCATTCTTGAATTCCTGCTTCATCAACTCTACCAGGGCTTGAATAGCCTCAGCGCGATAAATCACCAGCATTCGCTTAGTTCCATCATTGCTCTCGAAATAGCGAGCAATCTTGTTGTTGATGTTCTTGCCAGCAAATGGCTTCTCGATATATGTATCGTTGTGGATGCAAAGCATATCTGTAGAGAGTGCCATCAAATTACGCAGATTCTTCGGACTCTTATCACGAGGCACAAACTTTGTCTTGTAATAACGAAGGTTGTTGCGGGTTAAGCCAGGAACTTTTTCTCCCTTAGGAGTTGTATAGCCCTGGATAACTCGACGATTGCGCTCGTAGGTTACATTCTCACAAATTCCATTCTCGTTGTTTGTTGCCAAGATACAACGGCGATGACCGCCATCTTCGGCATTGAGTTGCATGGTGGCATGCAAGGTTGTTCCTGACCCTGCAAAGAAGTCGAGGATGGTAGAATCCTTTAAGGTAGAAAGCTTTTCTATAAAAGTTATTAAACCAACAGGTTTAGGATTACTAAAAGCATCCTCGCCCAAAATCTGCTTTAGCAAAGCAGCTCCTTCCTGATTAGACTCTAACTCATCCCACCAACTATTTGGTATCACACCACCTCTTTGTTTCTCTGACAAGAACAACTTATATCTAGGTTTACCTTTTCCTCCTCTCGGAAAGACTATACGATTATCCTCAAACAACTGATCATATGTTTGCTTTTTAAAACGCCATTCATCTTCTATAACATTGCCCGTTGGTGTCACAACACTATATTTTGTTCCTCCCCTATTAGTACATGGCATTGTTGTATAAGGACCTCTTGGATCATTATCTGGATTTTTGAAGCTATCTAAATCCAAATTAGCCTCAACTTTATTTAATTCATGTTCTATATTCTTTCTGTAAATTAATACATACTCATGTATCGTTGAAATGTTTTTAGATAGATTCGCTTGAGATTTTCGACGTCTTCGAACAGGGCAAGCAATAAAATTCCTCTCTCCAAAAATTTCATCACACAACAGTTTCAGTTGTGACAATTCATTATCATCAATAGAAATAAATATAGTACCTCTTGACGAGAGTAAATTTTTGGAAATTTCCAAACGTTTATCCATAAAGGACAACCACATAGAATGTCTATAACCATTTTCCCTATCTATAAAAGTATCATTATACGAAAAGTCCTTATTACCTGTATTATAAGGAGGATCGATATAAATGACATCAATCTTCCCTGTATGTGTATAACTAAGAGCTGTAAGGGCTTCGAGATTATCGCCTTCTATGAGAATATGGTTTGGAGCCTCAGCGTCATCGCTGAGGATGGCACGTTCAGGCACTTCAACAAGCACAGGCTGTTCGTTGACCATTCTTTGCTCAGCATCCTCAGGCTTGTCTTCCCAAACCAAACCATACTTCTTTTGCGAACGAAGTAGTTTGATTAACTCCGATTTCTCATCATTCGTAAGACCCTCCAATTCATTTATCTTCTTTGCGAGTTCGTATTTGTTCATAAAAATAACAACATTACATCCCTTTGCTCACCCCCAAAGCAGATAAATATAATTCAATTACATTAGTCTTTGTACCAACAAGTTAGTTGTTGTTTTCTAAGTAGGCACAAATCTATCCAAAAGAATTGGCGCAGGGGTGTCATTACTCCTTTTCATGTCCCCGTACACTGCGGCCTTAGGAAACCGATAACATCAAGGACAGGAGCAAGAGGACAACACCTACGCCAACATTGCATATATGTATGTAGCACAAGGAACACCCTTCCTATACGAAAGGGCGCACTTGTGCCGTGTATATATACACGTTATAGTAGGCGTCCACTGCCATTTTCCTCTGAATGCCATTTGAAAGTTCCTAAGTTTCAGTGTATCAGAAGCAAAACGTAGTAAACGTCTAATTCTAAAAGATATAGCCAATCCCCAGACTTCTCAGCCAGCATCCCTTTGCCAGCCATCTCGGAAATGACGCTACAAAATTAACGAAAAGAATTGGAAATGCCAAAGAAAAGAACAACTTTCTTTGCTATAAGACACAAAAAAGCCTTTCAGCATCAGAAATACTGAAAGGCAATCTACGTTATGAAATACTATGAAGTTCCGAAATCACACAATCTACAAATTCTGCGTATTATCCATTTTTACGTTTATCAAGCAAAAAGCTGATAAACTCATCAGAGATATTAGAGATTTCTCCTTTATCATAGATTGTCAACAAATCAATAATAACGGAATCTCCTTCCTGGTAAAGATTATAAGTGATGACCCTTGCACCACCACTCTTACCTTTACCCTTACTAGCTATTGCCATTCTTACCTTTCTGACACCTTTGCCAAGACTGCTACCTTGAAAAGGATCAATTACAAGAGAGTCTTTCAAATCTCTAATATCGCTTTTTAAAGAACGATATTTTTTAGAAAGACGCTTAAACTGTATTAAGAACTCACTCCCAATACGTATTTCAACTTCCATAACTAATCCTCCTCATCAAGTTTAGCCATAAAATCATCAAAACTCATCGGCTTAGTCCCATTCTTCTTATGAGCTTCCATTTCATCAAGAGCACGATTGAGGCTTTCTGCGTTTTCTATTATAATGGTGTTCACGTTTGCAATATCCAAACCCGTTTCGATAATGGTTGTGCAAACAAGAATATCGACCTCTCCGTCAGATACATCCATCATAACGGATTCAAGCTCGTTCTCGCTCATCTTTCCGTGAGCGACCGCAACGTGCGCCTGCGGCAGCATCTCAGCTATACGGTTTGCCGCTTTGTATATTCCGTCAACACGGTTATAGAGATAATAGACCTGTCCGCCTCTCGAAAGCTCGCGCTCCATCGCCTCTCTTATCACATTCGGTTCGTATTCCATAACATAAGTTTCAACGGGATGACTTTCGCCCGGCGGTTGATTTATTATGCTCATATCCCGAATGCCGCTGAGCGACATATGCAGGGTTCGCGGAATCGGTGTTGCAGTCAGTGTCAGAACATCTACGTTTTCCTTCATCTTTTTGATTTTCTCTTTATGTGCAACACCAAACCGCTGTTCCTCATCGATAATCAGAAGCCCCAAATCCTTATATTCCACATCCTTTGACAGAACCCTGTGTGTACCGATCACAATATCTACCATGCCCTTTTTCAGGTCTGTGATGGTCTTCCTCTGCTCTGCTGCTGTCCGGAAACGGGACAGCATGTCGATTCTCACCGGGAAATCCTTCATCCGCTGTACAAAGGTATTGTAATGCTGCTGTGCAAGGATTGTGGTCGGAACCAGATAAACCACCTGTTTGCCCTCCTGGATCGCCTTAAATGCCACACGGATCGCAATCTCCGTCTTCCCGTAGCCCACATCTCCGCAGATCAGCCGATCCATGATCTTCGGGCTCTCCATATCCTGCTTTGCCGC
>OQVL01000976.1_pt1 | contig 16440 bp, 15 predicted proteins | sample 1691501 | NCBI WGS metagenome assembly OQVL01 (sample SAMN03418253, study PRJEB22391) | human gut metagenome | biome: human-gut; feature: organic feature; material: feces | host: Homo sapiens | place: Tanzania | collected 2013-01 | reverse complement strand
ACCATCCGATTGTGTTGGAAAGCATTACTTTCCAGCCGCAGGCTTTTCAGCTTCTTTGTCCTTGCCAGCTACGGTAGGTGCAGCAGACATTTTTTCTTCCATCTTCGTTGTCTCGCCCTTGGTAGTGGTCGTAGGCGCTGGCTTTTCGGTTTCTTTGCTCTTGTCAGCTTCGGCAGGAGCGTCGGCCGATTTCTCTTCCACCTTGACCGCCTCGCTCTTGGCAGGAACCACAGAAGGAAAAATGTCCGCCGCGCCTGCCGCAACGGATAAGGGCAAGGGAGCCGAGAAGTCCGCTCCCGCAGCTTCGACCAAAGCGGCACCGGCTAAGCCCGCGGCAATGCCTGCCGGTCCCGCCGCCGTTGGTCCGACCGGAACGGCCATCACACAGGTATTTGATGCACGCTTGAATCCACCGGACGAAAAGGCGCTCAAGGACCTGCCGATCCCCAAAGAGGGCGAAAGCTACTTCATCACGCTGCATCCTGCCTATCTGGAACGCTCAAAGTACAACAATTTTTCCGTCGATAAGGACAGCGACAACTTCAAAGAGTTGTACAAGGCGGTGGAATTGGCCGGTATCAAGGACCCCGTGCTGGCGCGCCCCAAGGAGGGCGGCGGACTTGAAATTCTCTCCGGCCAGCGCCGCCACCTGATCGGCACAGAGCTGAACTATCCCATTCCCACCATCATCCAGCGTATTGATGACGCCGACGCAAAAATTCTCGTCGCGGACAGCAATCTGCACCGCGATAAGATCAGCACTTATGACCTCTCCCGCGCTCTGAAAATGAAGATGGAGGGCATGAAGCAGAAAGCCGGCCGCAAAAAGAAAGGCGAGCTGGGCGAAAAGCTGAATACGGATGAAGCTATCGCAAAGGAAATGGGTATCACTGTCAGCAAATTCAACCGTATGCTGCGTATGTCCGAGGCGACCAAGGATGTGTGCAGCAAGGTGGACGATGGCACGCTCGCATTATCCATCGCATCTGCCCTCTCATTCCTGAAGCCCAAAAATCAGGATATGGCGGTCCGCCTTTCCGACCTCGGCTACAGGCTCTCGACGGAGCGTGTGGAATACCTCAAGCGCGTGGAGAAAGCGGACAGGCTGACAGAGGACGCCATGCGTAAGGTTCTTGAAGGGGAAAATATTCTTGATCCGCCCAAAGTCGTTCCCCTGCCGGTCAAGCAGGAGACAAATTCACCTGCCGCAGTGCATCCCGCCCCGCAGGTCGCAGCTACAGCGCCGTCCCCCTCGTCCGTGATCCCATCGTCCCCTGATGTGGCGGTCCCGCCTGCTCATGTGGTGCCGACCACGGCGGTCCCCGTTTCCGTTGTGAATCGAGATGCCCCGTCCGGCACTGTGCCGGAGCAGGAGGATGATCCGTTCAAGGGAAAGCAGGAACGCGCTGAAAATACCAAAGTCATTCTCAGCGGCGACCGCCTGCGAAAATATTATCCCGACGTCAGCATGACACCGCGCGAGATCGAGGAGGACATTTACGGCAAGCTGGAACGCTGCCGTCAGATGGACGAAAAGCAGAAAGCAAAGGATTCCATTTTCAAGAAAGGCTCTACGCAGCAGCGATAGAGCCTTTTTTCATACCCGAAGGAGGAAGGCGAAATGAAGGTATTAGTTGTGGAGCCGGGGTACGCCCCGTATGAAAAGGACATCGAGGGACTGCATGGGATGCAGGAGGTCGTAGGCGGCACGATCACCGCCATCTACCCCTTTGCTGAGCCGGTCGCTGTGGTAGGCAACGATGACAGCATTAGTTTAGGAATGCCCTTTAACCGCAGTATGGAGGGCGGCTACGGCGGTGTGTTCGGCCCGTTCTTTGTCTGTGCATTGGAGGAGGATCACTTTGGCAGCCTGACGACGGAGCAGATGGAGACCTACAAGAAAAAATTTCACATGGCCGAATTGCTGATCGGTGCAAAGGGCAACACGCCGATCACACTCAGGGTCGAGCCGAGGCAAAAGGCGCAGGTACCTGACCGAGACAAGAAGTCAAAGAAACGGGAGCGTTGAGGCATGGCCAGAACTACCGATGAGCGGCTGGATTACCTGATGGAGCAGCTGGAAAAAGGCACGCAGAATATTTTTGAGAGCGGACGCTATGCGGAATACCTCGCTGTCATGTCCAAATTCCATCATTATAGCTTTCGCAACACCATCCTTATTTTTCTGCAAAACCCCAATGCGTCTCATGTGGCTGGCTTTCACGCATGGAAGAAGGACTTCGGCAGAAGCGTCAAAGCAGGTGAGCACGGCATCCAGATTCTTGCGCCTTGCCCAAAGCGGAAATGGATGGATCACGACAAGATCGACCCAGCTACGGGTCTGCCGGTCAAGGACGAGAATGGAAACACGATGCAGGAGCGCACGATCATCACCATCCCCCGTTACCGCGTCGTTACCGTTTTTGACGTGAGTCAGACCGAGGGCAAGGAGCTGCCATCCCTTGGTGTCGCTGAGCTGTACGGCGATGTTCCGAACTACCAGTGCATTTACGACCGCCTTGCGGCTTTTTCTCCTGTGCCTGTGAGCATCGAGCCGATCGCGCAAAGCGGTGCAAAGGGCTATTTCAGCGACCGCGAGCAGCGTATTGTCCTCCGTTCCGGCATGAGCGAGGTGCAGACCGTCAAAACGCTTATGCATGAGATCGCACACGCCGTGCTTCACAACGCGGAACGCTTACAGGAAACCGGGAAAAAGACGCGCGGTCAAAAGGAAGTCGAGGCGGAAAGCGTCGCCTACGTTGTCTGCCGACATTTCGGCATCGATGTGTCCGATTACTCCTTCGGCTACGTTGCGGGCTGGAGCAGGAGTAAGGAGCTGCGAGAACTGCATGAGGCGCTCAACACCATCCGCAAAACTGCCGCGGAGATCATTGATGCAGCTGCGGTACCCACGCGAGAGCATGAGCGAAAGCAAAAAATATATAGCCATTAAGGAGATGCAAAATGGAACGCATGAAAGAAATCGAGATTTTCGGTATCCCTGCACTTTTTACGGAGAAGCGGATCGACCATGACGCCGTGTATCCTGGAATGTACCGCTACGAATTGGAAACGGTGAACAACGGTCCCAAGCGTGTGTCCGACACGGCATCCGGCACCTTCCTCGGCACGGTGCTCACACCTGTTCCTATCCCAATGGACAACGGGCAGCGTGAGCTTGCACCGGACGACCTGATGCTGGATGCGGAGGCCGGAAGCTGGACACCGCAGGAATTTGAAGAAAAGTACCTGTCTCCGAATGGAGAGAATGGCGGGAGATAGGATGCAAAAAGAAATCGACCTCCTATCCTTTCTCTCTCGTGTGACAGAGAAGAATACCAAGCACTATCGCTCGGACTTCCTTTACGACAGCAGGAAGCTGCAAGAAGCGGCACAAGCCGCTGCACCGGAGGAACGCTGCTTTTTCTGGATGAGCAGGCCAAGCGGAACATGGTGCGTTTTGGAACGCGAAGCATTTATCCGTGGCAGCAGCGCACATAACATCTGGACGCATTATGCGGATGAACCGGAGGGGATCATAGCATACCGTGTGAATGTTATAGGGGAAAAGGGTAGAATCGTGGTCGGGACGGTGCATCCGCTGGACTACCGTGAACAGGTGCGGCGTGTTCTGACTCACGCGATCCCTGCCACATTGGTGACGCTGCGCTATGAAAGCGGTCTTACCGTCACGGTCCCCTTTGCGGACTACCCACGGAATCTTCCAATCATTCGACCGCAAAACGGAGGCATCCAATCTGTGCGCTTTGAGGTGCAGGATGAGGCGGCATTGGAGGCTGCACTCTCTGTAGAGCGCCAATCGGAACAGAAACGAGTGACAAAAAAGCATTGTTCCCCGACCCGATAATTGATCCCGCAGTCACAGACAGCGCCGCCGATGGCGGTGCTGTCCCAGCAAGTATGTCATTTGGTAGCACAAATGACGCTTGCTGGGGCGTGCCCCAGACCCCCGATACGAAATGAAATCTCACCATGAGATCTGAAAGGATTGATGAGCATACAACATGAATTTTCCCCATGGGGACAAATGGATGAGGTCATATTCGTTCTCCCCGGCATAGACCTTGTTTCAACACCGAGCCATGGCGGAGCGAGAGTGACGCGCGAGGCAGCCATGCTGCTCTCTCCGGAGGCAAGGAAATGCGGGTTCCGCGAAGGCGGCTATTTATGGTTTGAAGAGGACTGCTGTGAGCAAGTGGTGCTGCGTGAGCTGATGGACAAGAAGCTGTGGACGCCGCCTGCGGATCGGATCAAAGACGCCGCTGCATTTGAACGTGCCATTGACCGTGTGCTTCAAGCCTGCCAGCCGGAGTATTGGGCATCGCGTGAGAAACGGCTGGCGCGGAGGCTGGAGAGGCCTACGCGGACAGGCCGTGTCAGGTGAGCGCGGGAATTGCGTCCCACCGTGAGACGCAATTTAGAACAAACTGAAAGGAGCCGCTATGCGAACACGGAACCGTCATATCAGCGTGTGGATGAACGAGCAGGAATACCGGCATTTGAGGGCGCAGGCGGAGCTTGCCGGTATGGGGATCGACCCGTTTATCCGCAGCATTGTTTCCGGCGTCCAACTCCGCCCACGCCCGCCCGACACCTATACCGCCCTACTACGCGAGCTGTCCGCCATCGGCAACAATGTCAATCAGATCGCATATTGGGCGAACGCACAGCAGAGCGTCAGCGAAGCAGACATTCAGGAGGCTGCGGCGCTGGTCCGTCGGGCGTGGCGGCTCGTCAAGGAGACGCTGTGAATGGCTTACGACAAGATCATCCCCATCCGGCGACGGCTGGATCATTGCCTGGCCTACGCCGCGAACGAGCACAAAACCGACCTTGCCGCCGCGCTTCATTACATCGGCAATGAGCGGAAAACCGCGCCGCCCCATGCAGACCGCTTGCGGACCGGCATCAACTGCACGGTGGAGACCGCTTATGCAGAGATGCAGGCGACCAAGCGCCGGTGGGACAAATGCGGCGGCATTCTCGGCTACCACATCATCCATTCCTACGCCCCCGGCGAGGTCACACCGCAGGAGGCACACGCGGCCGGCGTGGAGTTTGCCCGCCGTCTGCTGGGTGAAAGGTACGAGGCCGTGGTCGCCACACATCTTGACCGCGAGCACCTGCACTGTCACATCGTGTTCAATTCCGTCTCTCTGGTGGATGGCAGCAAATACCGCAGCGACTTCAAAAGTTATTTTGGAACGCTGCGCGGCACATCCAACGTGGTCAGCCGCGAGCGCGGCTTATCCGTCATCGAGCCGGAGCACGAGGGCAGGCATTACGCCGAATGGGACGCAGAGAAGCACAGTCGCCCGACCGTGCGCGGTACGGTCCGCGCCGATGTGGACGCCGCGCTTTTGCGGGCACGCAGCTTTTCCGACTTCCTCACCCGTCTCCGCGCACAAGGCTATGAGGTTAGGACCCAAGGCAAATACCTTGCTGTCAAGCCAAGTGGCAGCAGCCGCTATGTGCGCCTAAAAAGTTTAGGCGAGGACTATACCGAGGACGCCATCCGCGCACGGCTCGCCGTTCCCCGTGCCGAGCGGCAGCGCCTACAGCCGGACAAGCCGCCGCGCAAGGTGAAGCGGTATCGCGTACACGCGCCGATGCCACCGCGCAAAAGGGTCAAGGGCTTTCACGCGCTCTACCTTTACTATGTTTACCTCCTGCGCGGCAAGACGCCGAAGCGGTCCCGCCCCGTGCCGTTCACGATCCGGCAGGAGGCGGCAAAGCTGCGCCGCTACCAGCGGCAATTCCGATTCCTGCGCGAAAACCGGATCGAGACGGTGCAGGAACTCTCTATGCTCCACGACGCTTTGCAGGCGCAGATCGACGCGCTGACTGAGCGGCGCAAGGGCTTGTACGAATGGAAACGGCGAGGCATGGATGTGACGCAGGAATTATCTGCCGTGAATGAGCGTCTGCGGCAGACGCGGCGCAGCCTGAACCTCTGCCAGAGCATCGAAACGGACATTCCGCGATTGCAGACGCAGACACAGCAGTATCGGGAGCAAAGGGCGAAAAAGGAAGCGGAAAAAAGAAAATACAAACAGCAGGAACGATAACACATTTTGGAAGGAGCATTTCTTATGGATGTTAGTGCAGAGGCTGCCGATCTGGTGGTCAAGGAAGGCTTGCAGGCAACGGAAACGGCGGTCAAGCTGGCGGGGAGCGGCATTAAAAATGTTGCTGCTCTCTTGCTTGCCCTGTCCAAGCAGGATTATAAGGTCATCGGGCAGGCCAGCGCCGCGCGGCTGGCCCGCGACCCAAATCCTCCCGCAGTCGTTCAGATCCGTGCGGAGGACCTCTCGCGCTTCCGGAAGATGGCGGCAAAGCAGTACGGTGTGCTGTATCTGCCGGTCCGCAAGCGCGGGGACGACAGCGGCCTTATTACCATCGTTTCGACGCAGACCTATGCCGCAAATCTCAACTGTATTATGGAAGAGCTGGGCTACCCCGTGCCGGTCAAGGAGGCGGACGAGCCAAAAAAAGCAGTCCCCCTCGCTCCGTCCGAGAAAGCCTCGAACGAGCGAGGGAGTATCTCGACAGCATCGCAGGAGAGGACTACGGATGATGCCAGGTCCTCTGTGCTGGGGAAGCTGGAGGCCATGCGGCAGCTCTCCGCCGAAAGAAACACGGACCGCATGAAGGTCAAAGAACACATTCGATGAAGCAGAAAGGAGAACTACACCATGATAAGTATTCGTGATCTTATTGAGAAAACGACCTCACAGAGCGAGCAGCAGCGGGAAGTCCGCCAGGCTGAACGGACAAACCTCTCACAGATGCGCGACGCCGCATTTGAGGTCGTCACCACAGAGCCGGAGCTGTACCAGAAGTACCTGACTTTGCAGGCAGACAACATCCGGTGCAGTGCCGGTAACGTCGCGCTGACCCTGATTCAGCTTCCCGATGCCAGCAGGATCGGCTCGATCGACTATTGGCACAGTGTCGGACGCTATGTGCAGGACGAGGCGATGCAGAACGGTGCAAAGGTGTTCGTGCCGCCGCGCAACAAAAATGCCCGCGGCTATTTTATGGGCGTTTATTACGACATCAGCCAAACCACAGGCAGGCCGCTGGAGGGGCAGGCGGTCATTCCCGAGGGAAGCCCGAAGCTCATTGCCGCACTGGAACCGTTGATGCAGGGCGCGCGGGCTGCGCTCAAGGAGGATAACACGCTGGAGCAAAGCGCCTATTACGATCCTAACACTATGACGATCCTCGTCAACACCGAGCATCCCGCGCATGATGTGTTCGCTGCCCTCGCCGTAGAGAGCGTTCATGCGCGGATGCACAATCAGGGACGGAACACACAGTATAACCGAGAAGCCTACCAGATCGACGCCGAAAGCATCGGCTACATGGTCTGCCGACGCTTTGGCGTGCCGTGCAAGCTGCCCGATGCAAGCGAACTGGCAGCATCCTTTGATGGATGCGACCCCGCAATGCGCGGTACATATCTGGAGGAGCAGCGGCAGACCGCAAAGAGCATCGGAGACAGCATCGACCGCACCATCAATCCCAAGCAGCAGGAGCAGCGCCGCGGTCGTCCAGCATACACGAGATAAGGCGGTGTGTTTCCCTTGCCGGAGAGTACGCCGTCGCCCCGTAAGCGTCAAGGCCGAAAAATGCTTGCACATTTTCCGCGAGCCGACCAGTCTGCGGACTGGTCGGACCTTGACGCCCACGTTTCGCCGCCGTATACGGTGAGCAAGGGGAACACACCACAAAAGCCGTCTTGCGACGGCTTTTTGATTTTATGAGTATTTCTACCATTCACGTCCCACGATGGGACAAATTTTGAAGGAGGATTTTCCCACATGAGAAAACAGAAAAGCACAGTCACACTCCTTGCGCTCGCGCTCATGCTGGCGTTTGGAGCGGTCCCCGTTATGGCGGCAGAGGATACCGTGCCGCCCACTATCCCGACCGTCTATCCCATTGAGGTACACAGCAGCGAAAGCGGCGGTGTCTATCGACTGGAAAAGGTCTATTGCCTGAGCGTAAAGGACGATCCCGCTGCTATTCCCACACAGAGCTTTGAACGCGAGGGGCGGCACTATGAGCTCCTTGACCTGCTCAAAGCGGACCAGACGGAGACGGACACGCAGGAGCACATCGAGATCATTACGCTGGAGAGCAGCACCAAGGACATGAGTGAGATCATCAAGGTAATTGAGCCGGTCATGGAGGTCACTACGGAGGATGGATATACCGGCACACTGACCGCGGACTACACCACCATTCAGGTCGAAGCCAGCGGCTACAAGAACAGAAGCCGCACGGTGACGGCAGAGCGCACCTACCCCAATCTCTCCGACACCGATGTGTCGTTAATTCCGAAAACGGTGGAGGAAAATAGTCGCACACTGACACTTGCCGATGTGAGCTGGCAGGAGGCTGCGACCGATCCGATGGACGGATACGAAGTACCCTTGCGTTATACGGCGGCTGCAAGCTATACCGGAACGGCGAGTTATAAGACCGCCACCGGCTACGCCGTAACGGTGGAATACAAAGGCGATGTTACCAAGACGAGCTGCGACACCGTGCTCTACACCGCTATTTTTACGTCCCACGGTGAGACGCATTTTGAGAACAAAGCGCCGCTGCTCGCCGCGCTCGGTGTATTGGTGCTCTCCGGCGTGGGCTATGCCGGATACAAAGGCTATCGGCACTACATCAACAAAAAAAGAGGTTATGCCGCATGAAAAAGTACATTCTATCTCTTGCCGCCGCCTGCTGTATGCTGGCGGCTTTTTCCATGCCCGTGTCCGCGCTGGAATACACCATTGACGCGCCGGACGCAGGACTGTTTGGACAGCCCACCTCAGACGATACCATCTATGTCACCACGGACGAGCCTGCCAACACGAACCGCGGCAAGGACGCGGCGTATATCCCGCCTGCCTTTGGCTCTCCTACTTCTTATACGCTGAACGCTGGGGAGCGCCTGACGCCGAACCTTGTGAGCGGTTCGACCACGGGAACGGTCAGCGGCACGGGCGGCGTGACGGAACTGCCCTCGAATGGAGCGGAAGGCGGGAGCTGGAGCTATCAGCCCATCGGCTATACTGCTGTTACAAGTGACCTCTACTATAGCGGCGGCTATCTTGCGACACTGAAAGTTCCCACGCTTGATTTGTCCGTCAAGGTGTATCAGGGGACGGACGCAGACGCGCTCCGCAAGGGCGCGGGGCATTTTGCCAGCACATCTATTTGGGACGGCAATGTGGCGATTGCCGGTCACAACCGCGGCGTCAATAACCACTTTGGTAAGATCCACACCCTCGACATTGGGGACACCATCAAGCTGACGACCAAGCTCGGCACGAGGACTTATGAGGTCTATGCCGTCTATAAGGTGAGCGTGGATGATATGAGCGTGCTGAATGACAGCACGGAGAATATCATCACCCTCGTCACCTGCGTGATGAATCAGCCGGATTACCGCTGGTGCGTGCAGGCTCGTGCGAAAATTTGACGAACTTTTCCGTCTCCTTTAGACTGAAAGCATAACAAAATCAAAGGAGGCAGACACCATGAAACACGCAAATTTTCTCACCGGCCTTGTCGTCGGCGCCCTCGTCTTTGGCGGCACCAGTGCCTATGCCGCGGGCATTCTGGCCGAGTACAGCACCAACCACATTTTTGTGGACGGGCAGGAGGTCCGGATCGAAGCCTACGCCATCCATGACAACAACTACATGAAGCTGCGTGACATCGGAAAGGCCGTCGGCTTCAACGTCTATTGGAACGCCGAGGATGGGAGCGTCCAGATCGAGACAGATAAGCCCTACACCGGCGAAGCCCCGGCAAAAGGTGAAGCTGCCGACGATGCAGACGCCATGAAGCAGGACATCGTGGATCGGACCAATGCCCTACGCAAAGAAAATGGCGTTGCCGCGCTGCGTGTCAACGACAAGCTCATGCAGGCGGCGCAGGTCCGCGCCGATGAAATGGCCGCGCATACGGCCTATTCGCACACAAGGCCGGATGGTCAAAAGTTCAATACCATCACGAATTGTCCCTACATGGCCGAAAATATCCATCGTATTGCGGATTGGACGTTATCCGAACAGACGCTCGCTGAGCAAGCGGTAGCAGACTGGAACGCCTCGACGACACACCATAAAAATATGCTCAATCCGAAGCTGTCCGAAATTGGCATCGGATTGGCGAGGGGCGTCAACGATAACGGAAATCCCTGCTGGTACTGCGTGCAGCTTTTCCTCTATGACGGATATTCCATCTCATGGGTAGATACCCCCACAAACAAGTAAATCATCAACTATTATCAGGAAAGAGCAGATCGGCAAGGTCTGCTCTGTTTTATTACGCTTCATCGGAAAGGAGAACTCTATGAGATCTATCAAGAAACGCCTGTTGTCATTGCTTCTGACATTGATAACGATTTTAAGCCTGCTGCCGACCTCGGCGCTTGCCGCATCCGGCACGGGCAAAGGCATCACGATCACAAAGGACCAGACCTATTGGTCTACCCGCTTATTGGCAAACGGCACACCGTACAGCTATCGCCCGCCCATGGCAGCAGGACGGCTGCTGTACTGCCTTGACAGCGGCCTCGGCTACCACAACGCCACGCAGTCATTCTTTGATTCCTATACCTACACTTCGGCTACCAATGCGGATGCCGACACCGTGCTCAAGACCGCCATCGCCAATAGCGGCCTTGGTGAGATGGACGCCGCGACGCTTGCCAATGTCAAGTGGCTCATGACCTACATCAACGACAGCAAGGCATCCAATGTAGGCCAGCTCTTTATGGCGGTCCAGACCTATGTGTGGGACCATCAGAGCTATAAAGGAGAACCCGGCGGAGACGGTGACGCGGGCGGCTACGCCAACGCCGATACCTACGAAATGTATCTGAGCCTTATCGACTGGATGCTCGCGCAAAAGGCACAAGAGGACGCGACATTCCAGCGTCAGATCGAAGCATATGCCGAGCAGAGCATAGTTGCGACCATTGTTGAGGACGATAGCGCAAAGTGGGCTGTGTTTGCCCTTTCGAGCAACCGCAGGAATCAATCGTTTTTCAACTATTACGCTCCCCGAAAACTCGTTATCAACGCTCCAAAGCCTGATCCGGATAGCCCTCCTGCGGGTGATGCTGACATTACTTTGAAAAAGGTAGCTGCCGGAACGACCCGAGGTTTGGACGGAGCAAAATTCAATATCTACCGCGATGGTCAGATCGTCGGTAGCGATGTGACCAAAAACGGCGGCATCATCGAGGTAAAGGACGTTACCGAGGGCCTCTGGTCCTTTGTCGAAGTCGAAGCGCCCGCGGGGTACTGTGCAGACTCCGCGCCCATCAGCGTCTATGTGGACACGACCGATGCAGACAAGCAGTACACCGTGACTGCCGAGAACTACGCGCTGCCCGATATGAAAATCGTCAAGCGCGACGCCATGAGCGGTAAGCCGATCGCCGGTACGGTGTTCTCGGTGAAGTCGGTCATAGGTAACTACTCCACGTCCATTACTACCGGCACAGATGGTTCCGCGACGCTCTCGTCCATCCCAGTTGATGTTTATGTCGTCCGGGAAGAATCCGTGCCTGAGCCGTATATCGTGAGCAATACAGAGCAGACCGTGGCGCTGCGCCCCGGCCAGACGAGCGAAGTTGCTTTCGTTGACTATGAAAAGCCCGGACTTGAGATCATCAAGAAGAACATCGCCAATGGGGAACCCATCGAGGGCGTGACCTACCGCATCGAGCAGATCGACGGCAGCTACTCCACCACGGCCACCACCGACAGTCACGGACGTATCTTCCTCGATTCTATCCCCGTTGGCACCTATCGGGTGACGGAGACCAATGTTCCCAGCTATGTCATTCTCTGCCCCATCCCGCAAGAAGTAGCGCTGAAACCCGGTGAGACCTCTACCGTTACCTTCTTCAACGCTCTCAAGCCAACGTTGGAGATCCGCAAGGTAGACAGCGTTACCGGCGATCCCGTCAAGGGTGCCAAGTTCCAGATCTGGTATGGCAGCAACCACACCGACACCGGTGAGCTCAACGACCTCGGCACTTACTTTTCTGACGCAAGCGGAAAAATCATTCTTCCTGAGATCAAGGATGGCTGGTACAAAGTAACGGAATTGGAACCGGCGTCCGGGTATGCCATCAAGGAGCCTGCCACGCAGGAATGCTTCATCTCCGGTGGTGAGAGCAAAGTCCTGACCTTCGAGAACACGCCTCTTTCCGCCATCATCATCCGCAAGGTGGACAGCGAGAGCGGTCAGCCGCTGGAAGGTGCATGGTTTAGAATCCGCTACCTTGGCGGCACCTCCGGTACGGGTGGCACGGTCATCGGTGAGTACCGCACTTCGAGCAATGGCACCATCGTTGTGACCGGCCTCAAGGCAGGCACTTATGTCTGCGAGGAGATCTCCGCGCCGGACGGGTATGTGATCACCGACGCCACGGAAACGGTCTATCTCTCCGGTAAGGATCAGGACGTGATTACCGTGACCTTTGGCAACGATAAGATGGGTTCCCTCCTGATCGTAAAAAAGGACGCCGTGACCGGCGCCCCCATTTCCGATGTGGAGTTCTTCATCACCGATTCGGATGGCAGCGTGATCGGCAACGCCAACGGAAAGTATGTGACCGATAGCGCGGGCACCATCCGCATTGACGGCCTGACTCCCGGCATGACAGTCATCGCCCGTGAGGTGCGGGCAAAAGACGGCTACATTCTGGACGATACCCCGCAGAGCATCAAGATCAAACGCAATGCCGTGATGACGCTGGAGTTCCGCAATCAGCCCAAGGGCGGCGTGCTCGTCAGAAAGGTGGATGCTGTGACGAGTGCTCCCATCTCCGACGTTGAGTTCCTTGTTACGGATTCGGACGGCAATTTCATCGGCAACGCCAACGGCAAATTCGTGACGAACAGCGCTGGTACTTTCACCATTACCGACATTGCACCTGGCACGACGCTTATCATCAAAGAAACGCGTGCCAAGGATGGCTATATCCTTGATGGCACCCCGCAGACAGTCAAAGTCAAATCCAATGAAGTCACAACGCTCGAGTTCCGTAACCAACCGCTCGGTGGGCTTCGAATTGTCAAGCTTGATAGCGTCACGAAGAAGCCATTGGAAGGGGTTCAGTTCCGCATCACCTACAGTGACGGCAGCTTTGTGGCAGATGAGGGTGGTAAGCTCTCTTCCAACGGCCTTTATATGACCAACGCAAATGGTGAGATCCTCATTCGAGGTATTGTTGGCACGCTCGTTGCGACAGAAGTAAAAACAATTCAGGGCTACACAATTGATGAGAATACAAGAAGTCAAACGGTTGTGGTCAATCCTGCCGACCTTCAGACGCTGATTTTCTACAACGTCCCTGCCGGCGGATTGCAGATCATCAAGTCCGATGAGGACACCGGAGAGCGACTCGGTGGTGTCAAGTTTGAGATTTGCAAGGTCAACGGTGAGATCCTCGGCACCTACACCACAGACTGCAATGGTGTCATCCGTATTCCGAACGCAGAGAGTGGCTGGTACACCATTGTTGAGCGCAAAGCGAAAGACGGATACGCACTCGATACCACACCCGTCAATGCCTGCGTCAAGGATGGCGAGACCACAACGGTAGAGATCACCAACCAGCGCATGGCCTCTATCATGATCCACAAGATCGATGCAGCGACTGGTGCAGGCATTTATGGTGTCAAGTTCGTACTCTATGATTCTGGGAAGAACCCGATTGGCGAATACACGACGGATCAGGACGGCTACATCTACATTGATGATGAGCTGGTACCCGGAAAGTACTACCTGCGTGAACTGGAGGCGGCGGATGGCTATATTCGCGATGAGCAGTATAAGACCGTCTATGTCGAACGTGGCAAATGCGCACAGATCGAGTGGGAGAATAGTGCTGTGACGGGTCAGATCCAGATCCGGAAGTATAGCTCGGAAGACAACACCGTCACAGGTCAGCTTGCTGGCACCCCGTTGGAAGGCGCTGTGTTTGAGATCACGCAGGCCCGCTCTGGCAAGGTTGTTGGCTATATCGTGACAGACGCACGTGGCGTTGCCGCTTCCGGCCCCCTGCCTTTTGGCCGCTACTTCGTGACGGAGGTGTCCGCACCGAAGTATTATCAGCTGAGTGGCGAGAAGATGGAAGCTGAGATCGAGTATCCCAGTCAGATCATCAAACTCTCCGCCTACAATAAGCCCGCGTCTCTAGGCGTGACCATCAAGAAGAGCGGCAACTATGAAGTGCAGTCCGGTCAGACCATGAGCTATGACTTCTCCGGTATTGCCAATACCTCCAATGTCGCGCTCAACCACTTCTTCTGGCATGATCGCATTCCTACGGATGCGACGCGTGCGCTCAGCATCAGCACGGGTACCTACAATGCGCGCCTGTACTATAAGGTCACCTTTAAGACCAATCTCAATGACTACCGGACTTTGGCCAGTAACCTGCTGACCTCCAACAACTATTCCCTGAGCCTGAATGCCGCTACGCTGCGGCTCGCGCAGGGCGAGTATGTTACCGATGTCCGCTTCGAGTTTGGCACGGTGCCCAGCGGCTTCTCTTCTGTTGTGAAGCCTACCATGCGTGTGCAGGTGCTTGGTACCGTGAGCAATGGCTACCAAATCATCAATCGTGCCGATGTTGGTGGCCAGTATCTCAATGAGTGGCAGACGGCAAAGACCACCTGGGTCACTACCGTCCGTCGCTTCAATACCACGCCGCTGCCGAAGACCGGATATTGATCTGCCTACAGTAGCGCAAATCCGGTAAAATCCGGCACAGCTCCGGAGCAATGGTTTTCCCGTTGCTCCGGAGCTGATTCTATCGAATAAGGAGTATCACAAACATGAGCAAATTTCTGACCATCAACAGCGAAGGCGACATGATCAATACCGACATGATCGCATTCATTCAGCCCACTACCAAGGGAAGTACCATTTTCACCAAGGATGGTGAGCAGCTCCATAGTGAGTTTAATCTCGCAAAAGAGCTTGAGGATGAAGCAGAAGTGCGTGCTGTGGTTCCATGCCACGGTGTTGGCGCACTTTATTACCTTGGTGACGGCCAAACGGAGATCAAGCCCTGCCCATTGGCGTATCTGATGTCTGACGGGTCTCTTGAGCCGGTCGAATTCGCCGACCATTACGACATTGAAGAATGTGCATCGGAAGGCGGAACTGGCTTTGTCGGGTTTGTACCTATGCCCTGAGGATAAAGGAGGCCGCTCTTGGTAGCGGCCTCCTTTTTTACCATAAATGAAGACAACACAATGATGGGACGATTTATTAACCTTCCAGCAATGAGGTGAACTATGGGTATTCCAAAGAAAATCGCGAAAGTCTTTCTGCCATTCCTATTGATGTTGATGTTGGCAGTCTCTGCTTCCGCTGCGGAAGTATCTTTTTCTGACGTGGCGTCCGACTCGCCATGGCTTGAGAGCATTCAGTATGTTGCCGATCATGGTATCTCGGTTGGAACCGGCAACAACTGCTTCTCCCCTGACCGACTCATTACCTGCAGGCAGTGGGCTGTCATGATCTGTAGGGCTTTCAATAAGCAGCCTGAAGTTCAGAGTACTACTTTCGGTGAGGAAGAGATTCGCATTGCGTATGCGGAAGGATGGCTCAACATGTACGGCGTAATGGATCCGAATCAGGGGATTTGTCGTGGCGCCATGTATGAAAGTGCCTTCAAAGTCTTCGGTATTCCAACTTACAGCTACGAGCTTTATGATGGAGAAACAGCGCTGGCAGAGTGCGAAAACTGTGTGCGCATTGCAAAGCTGCTTGGCATCTGTCCTGAGACAGCACAGTCGACCGATATGATGACGCGGGGCGAAACTGCCAAGCTCATCCACCTACTGAGCACGCGTGAGTTTCCTGTGGAAGAGCCTCCCATCATGCGTGAGATGCTTATTGCCAATCCAGATACTCTTCCCATGAACGACTATTTGCTTGCCATTGCGGAAGTCCCAGAAACCGTTCGAAACAAGTTTGCGGACCTGGGGTGGAAGTATGCGGTCGATTGCAAGGCTGTCGCGCGGATCGCATCTGAGCTTAATGTGAAGAACTGCATAGGAGCTTGTTCCTATCAGGATAAAACAATCTATGTCTCAGACAGTAAAGCGACTCTCCATGAGTTTGGCCACTTCTGCCAGAGTGTTGTTGGACGTACCGAGGCATTCAAAGCAATCTATGATAAGGAGGCGAAGAAGGCCCTGCCTTTGTTGCGAGAGTACTCCCTAACCAATAGCAACGAGTATTTTGCAGACTGTTTCCAGTACTGGATTGCTCATGCGGCAGACGCCAATAAGCTCGAAGCACTTCGCAGCGCTGCGCCGGAGACCTATGCCTACTTTGAAAAATTATCTACAAATGGTTGGGTAAACC
>OQVL01000975.1_pt1 | contig 16441 bp, 17 predicted proteins | sample 1691501 | NCBI WGS metagenome assembly OQVL01 (sample SAMN03418253, study PRJEB22391) | human gut metagenome | biome: human-gut; feature: organic feature; material: feces | host: Homo sapiens | place: Tanzania | collected 2013-01 | reverse complement strand
GCGACACCATCATGGTGCCGAACATCTCGCTTGCCGACAGTATCGTGGATGGACTGTACGAGAAATCCGTCAAGGTGGAGGGATAATAGACAACATTTTGCTCGACATTTTTTGCAAATATCAATATTTTTTATAAATTTGCCAAAAATTCAATAAAAGTTGCAATATGAAATACCCTATAGGCATACAAAACTTTGAAAAAATCAGAAATGACGGTTATGTCTATCTTGACAAGACAGACTTGATTTATGATTTAGCAAACAATGGAAATATATATTTTCTGAGTCGCCCAAGACGATTCGGAAAGTCATTGTTGATTTCTACCTTGGAATGCTACTTCCAAGGAAAGAAGGAACTGTTCAAAGGACTTGCCGTCGACCCATTAGAAAAGGAATGGAAGCAATATCCTGTGTTCCATATAGATTTCAATGGCAAGGATTTTACACAAGCAGGTGAATTGGAAAAGACATTGCTGACTTTTGTTGAGACACATTAATTGACTTATGGAAGAGACCCATTGACCAATACCTTGGGAGACCGCTTCATGGCTGTATTGAGAACAGCCTATGAAAAGACAGGACTTGGTGCCGTTGTCTTGATCGACGAATACGACAAACCTTTATTGGATGTATTAGACACTGGGCTAAAGGTCATTGATTCAGAAGGCAATGAGCGATTGCTGGAAGACAGACATCGTGAGATCATGAAAAGGGTTCTATAGTGTCTTCAAAGCTGCTGACAGGGATTTGAAATTTGTGTTATTGACGGGTGTCACCAAGTTTTCGCAAGTAAGTGTGTTTAGCGGTTTCAACCAGCCCGCCGACATCAGTATGGACGATCGTTACGAGGCACTTTGCTTTTATAAATATGACTCGACACAATAGGTGGTGAGCTTAAGTTGCAATCTCGCATAACGCAAGTCGGTCTGTGTGCCGAACGCACCCAAATTGCCACTTGGTGGTTATCAGGAATAATCTTGTTAATGTTCTTTTTGGCCGCAATCGTTTGCAAACCGAGTCTATCATTTTGAAAACTTTTACCACCTAGATTGTGATAATAGGCTGTCTTTCCCATCGGCGTTGCAATCACGATACCGTCTCCTGCAACATAAAAAGAATCTTTCACCTTGCCTTTTGATAAAATGTCCACGTCCATATACGTCATCTCATAGCGACTGATTTTGACCGTAATTTCATTGATACCAAAATAGGATTTTTGCTCGTTTGTTTGTTGCAAAATGCAATCCGCTTGCAGAGGATAAATCGGCACTTTTCGGGCTTCTTTAATCCGCCCTTCAATTTCTTGCGGTGTTGTAATGCCTTTGTTAGTCAATGCGCCAACGTGCTCTTTTGTATTGCTGTAGTCAATAACATACACGGGCAACATCTGCCCTGTCAGTAAGTATGCAGAAAGTGCTTCTTGCTCTGCCACGAGCGCCGTTCCATCGCCACCGATAGAAACAACATAAGAAGCTTTTAAAATATTTGTCTCGCCCCACTGCTTAATGCATTGACGGCCGAAACCCTGCGCGTATTCGGCTGGACTGACCACAAAATGAATCTTCATATCCGACATTTTAAAGCCCCTTAAAAAACAAATTGAGTGTTCAGGCAAAACGACCCAAACAACTTCTGATTATAACATCTTTGATTACTTTTGTCAACTATTTTCAAAAAAACGGATAAAGCATTGTATTCGCACGTAGGCACAAAAAAGCAAGCAAAACCAAGTCCTCATTTTAACGCCTTTTTCAAGCAAATCGCACGTTAAAACCAAACGCTTGCTTTTCTTGCACGATTATATCTGGCGAATCGGAGGTAATAAAGCGAACTTCCAATACTTTGGCAAATAAAGGCCCTGTTTGGGCTTTTTGTAAGAATGCGGCCAACGCTGACACTTCCCCAAAAGCGACAACTTCCACCGTCGAGTCGGCATTGTTACGAACCCAACCTTTAATACCGCAAAGATTGGCCTGTCTGACAACATAACGACGATAACCTACGTGTTGAACGCGGCCAGACAAAACGAAATGCACGTACTCTTCGCTCACTTGACAATCCTTTGCAACACGGCTTATTGCGCCAAAGCGCCCGAAAGCGAATTCAAAAACTGTTCGCCAAACTGTTGCACTTTTGTTTTTGGTTCTACTTGTTTAGGGGCTTCTTGAACTTGAGAAACCTCTCGTTTTTGCACACGACCAAAGTAATCGTTAATTGTTTTAAATGGCAAATCAGACAGCGCGACACGGCACAAAGAAACATCTTCCAGTGCTGCTTTTTTGATAACATAGGCTTCCAAAATATCTTTCTTTTCACCCACGGCAGCTTGATCTTGTTCATTGCCCGCAGGGGATACTTTTTCAACCCGCGTTGTCAAGTTGTCAAAAGCACCATTGACAATCACCGTTTGAATTTGCTTTTCGCCATTGGAGCGCACGCTTTGAGGAATCAAATGTACGTTGACTTGCTCTTGACGCAAGTTAATGTCGCCGTCCAACAACATATTGAATCGATTTGTTTCAAAAGCCGTTTTGGGATTGATTTGCATAATGCCGTCTTTGATGTTAGCATTTAAGACACCACATTTAACAAACAAGTCCTGCGATGGACCATAGTGGCTTTTGACTTGTCCTGATTGAGAAATAATTTGCGCCACAATTGGCGAGAAAATCTCCCACTGATTAAACAAAAGCGACACATTGCCATTCATTGTAGAGGCAATTTTTTCAAATGAATCACCCGTTGCGCTCAAGAACACATTAGCATCCATTTGCCCGTTTTGAAAGTTTTTCTTCAACGCATTGATTTGATTGATTTGTAAGTTTTCACCAACAAAATTGAGACTCCAGCGTGGTTTTGCCTGTGCACGGTCGAGCGTCAAACGTCCCACCACCTGTCCTGCGGCAATAAGCGATCCTTCATTTAACTCAATCGTCAGCACTTTGCTGGCTTGTGAAATGTTCAGCGACAAAGAAGGCGAGCGTAAGAACATATTATTTGACGCCCAGTTATTCACATCGAGCAATAGATTACCTTCGATTTTATCAAGCCAACGCATAGCAAATGTGCGCGGAGAGAAGAGTTTGTTGGTTTGATCTGTCGAGCTTGAATCCGCAAAAAGCTGTCCACGCAGTTGGGAGGAAAAAACATCACTCCACTTTAGATAATGCGAATGCAAAGCACCGTCTATCAACGCGGTTTCAGGATTTGATAAATCCAGCGACAGCTGACCATCGACATCTGTTTCGTTAAACATCAACACGATATTTGAAAAGTGATATTTTTTAAATTTTTCTACGCTATAACTTGTTTGAAGTGAAAATGGTTGCAAGCCATAGGGAGCCAACAATTCGGCTTTATTGACTTCCAACGTCAAATGACCTTTACCATTTCCTTTGACCAAATGACGTTCGATATTATAAGAAAGGCTTGCTTGCGCATCTTGCAAACTTGCTTGACCTTCGGCTAGCAACTGCTTTTTGGATAACTTGATAGCCACTTGCTGCTCGTATGGCAAAGACGGCACGATGTCATTTTTGCCTAACAAAAACTCATAAAAACGTTTTAAATCTTGCCCCTTTGACGAGAGATTCAACGTCACGTCATTGGCACAGTTTTGCAAGTCACGACAAACACCCGAAATGCTGCCCGTACTGTCAAGCGCCTTAAACTCAGCACTGAAGTTTAAATTACGTTTAGTCGCCAAAACATTTAACAAGTTTCTGACAGAACCCGACAGATTAAACACCTCGCCTTGATAACTTATTTGCCCATCAAAGTTAACCAATTTTTCAACCTGCCACTGCGGCACTTGCAAAAGCTTATCGATGTGTTGTTGTTTATTTTCATAATGGACTTGCGCGTTTTTAAAAAGCACCGTATCGACTTGGAGCTTACCTCCTTGAACTGGTAATGTTTTTTTCAACGATGGGCGCGCATTTTTCTTATCCGTCAGCGCGTTTTTACCGCCCGTCCAGTTATTTTTCCCCTTTTCATCTACTTGAAGCGCAATACTGACATCGGACAATTCTATTGAATTGATAATCACAACTTCTTTCAGCCATGCTTTTAAATCAAAAGTGATTTGCACATTTTTTGCAACCAGCAACGGCTTTGCACCCGCAAAAGCGTTCGGCGCTTTAATTTCAATTCCGTCAACAGTCAGTGTCGGGACAAACGATCGCGTCACTTTCATCGTGCCTGTGATATTAAACTCATAGCCCGTTTTGGTAAAAAGCACTTGCTCGATTTTACTCTTATAAGAGTTCACATTAAACGTCAAAACAAAAACAATAATGCTGGCAAAGAGCAAAAAAACTATCGCCAAAAAACCAATCAATACTTTTTTCATAAAACGCCCCTTATTTCGTTATATCGAATAAATCAAAATCTTCTATTTCTTTTTTATCACTAAAATGGAAAAACGCAAAGCTTTTTTTCATATAATCTGGCGTTGGTGCATTCAATATTATTTTTTTACCATGAGGCAGTGGCAACTCCAGCGCTTTGGCGTGCAAATACATCTTTTTATCCAACCCATCTAAGTCCGATCCGCCATACTTTTTGTCGCCCACAATTGGACAGCCCAAAGCGGCCATATGCACACGCAGCTGGTGCGTTCGTCCAGTCAAAGGCGCAAGCCTGACCCACGAATAATCACCTGTTGTATCAACGACTTCGTAAAGCGAGGCAGCGTATTGCCCATTTTCATCAACAAAGACTTGCTCGCCACCGTCTTTACCCGATCGCTTTAAAAGCTTTAGCTCTACCCGTCCTGACATTTTACTGGGGCAACCTGACACCAGAGCCCAATAGATTTTACGCGCTTGCTTTGTCTCAAAAGCTTTGGTTAAATAGGCCGCAGCTTTAACGTTTCGAGCCAACGCTAAAACGCCACTTGTTTCTTTATCCAATCGGTGAACAAGCCGTGGGCGCTCGCCGTCAAACTTAAGCCCGTCCAACAGTCCGTCAATATGGCGGAAAGTTTTTGATCCACCTTGAACCGCCAGCCCCGCAGGTTTATTTAAAACAATCACATCTTTGTCTTTGTAAATCACCAGCGATTGGATAAAAGCAATATCTTTATCAGACAACGCGGAATGTTTTTGCGCATCGACTGGCGCTTGTGGCATCGGCGGCACGCGAATTTCATCGCCTGCTTCTAAATGCTGGTCGGCTTTAGCTCTTGCGCCATTGACGCGGATATTTTTACCGCGCAGCATTTTTTCCAACGCACCGTGGCTCAATGCGGGATAATAGCGCTTAAACCACCTGTCCAGCCGCGCGCCAGAGTCTTTTTCCAAAACCTTTACCTGCTTTACTTGAGACATTTCTTTTGCTTTCTTAAGTTGTTCCAATAATCCAAACGTTTGTTAATTTCGCGCTCAAAACCACGCTGAGGCGGCCGATAAAACGTGCAGTGATGCATTTGTGACGGAAAGTACTCTTGCCCCGAAAAGCCATCTTCTGTATCGGGATCATATTGATATCCCTCACCATAACCCAGCTGCCCCATCAATTTAGTCGGCGCATTTAAAATGTGCATGGGTGGAGATAAAGAGCCTGTTTCTTTGGCTGTTTTTTGGGCAGCACTCCACGCTTTGTAAACACCAACGGACTTAGGCGCTGTTGCCAAATACACGACCAGTTGCGCGATTGCCAAATCCCCTTCGGGTGACCCCAAACGCTCGTACGTATTCCACGCCGCAATTGCCTGCGTCACAGCATTTGGATCGGCCAAGCCTACATCCTCCACCGAAAAACGCGCTAATCTGCGCAAGATATATTTCGCATCTTCTCCGCCTTGCAGCATCCGCGCCAGCCAATACAACCCTGCGTCAGGATCGCTGCCTCTGAGCGATTTATGCAAAGCGCTGATTAAATTATAATGCCCTTCGCGATCCTTATCGTAAAGAGGCATACGCTGAGAAATAATTTTTGCGATATGCTCGGTAGTCAAAATGTCCTCAGAGTCATATTGCTCGATGGCCTCGATTAAATTGATGAAATAACGGCCGTCACCGTCAGGCAAGCTGAACAAATACGTCCGCGCCTCATCGGTCAATGGCAACTTATGCCCATATTCTTTTTCGGCACGCTCAAGAATTTTTTCCAAACTGTCACGCTCGAGTGGCTTTAAAACAAACACTTTGCACCGCGACAAAAGCGCACTGTTCAGCTCGAACGATGGATTTTCGGTTGTCGCCCCCACCAAAATGACAGTCCCGTCTTCCACATACGGTAAAAAGCTGTCTTGTTGCGAGCGATTAAAGCGGTGGATTTCGTCCACAAAAAGCAATGTCTGCTTGCCCATTTGGCGTCTGGCTTTAGCCGAATCAAATACGCGGCGCAAGTCCGCTACACCCGAAAACACGGCCGACAGAGGCTCGTAATAAAGCCCTGCCACATTCGCAAACAATTTGGCAATTGTTGTTTTGCCACAACCTGGAGGCCCCCACAAAATAAATGAGGAGACTTTGCCCGTTTTCATCATTCGCCCCAACGGCGCATCATCAGCCAACAAATGATTTTGCCCCACAACCTCATCAAGTGAAGTCGGACGCAATCGGTCGGCAAGTGGCCTGTCTTGAGGCTTTTCAAATAAAGTTGTCATTTTTCTGTCCTTTGCGGTAGAGTTTAGCACAAAACAAGAACAAAGAAAAGCAAAACTTTATATTTTTGTGAACGAGAACAAAAGAAAACGAAAGTTTATAAATTTTCGGGCAATAACACAGAAAAGTGTAACTTTATAATTTTTTGCAAGCCAGCACCAAGAAAAGTGAAACTTTACAATTTTTTGCAACCTAGCTCCAAGTAAAGTGAAACTTGATAGTTTCGTGAGAATGATTATCATTATCGATAATGATAACCATTCTCATTTTTCTATTAAATATTGAAAAACAGCCATCATCATAAATAGCTTCCTTTCCAACCAAGGGAAAAACACTGGCCTTTCATACAAAAAGCCGCTACAAAGGGAGGTTGCAACGGCTTTTAACTCAATCTATCGCAATGCACAAGGGGACGCATTTCTTGCGATTTAGTGACTAACTTTCCTTAATCATATTCAAAACTTGCTGTACGCGGAACGGCACAGGTGGTAATTCTTCGGCTCTCAGCCCGATTTCATACTTTGATAATGTGCGCCGATAATATGCCAGCACGAAAAGACGCGTTGATGAAGACAATCCTGATGTGCCTTTGGCGTCATCGATTAAAGAGCACAGTTTGTTTATGCTTGTATTTTCTTTGCGACAAATATCCGACAAAGCATTCCACGTTTCTTTATCCAATCTCATACTAGTGCGGCGACCATTCGCTACAATGTTTCTGCAATTAAGCATCTTTTGAAGTCCTTTCTTTGAGTTTATAAATCCAACCGATGATCCAAATCGATTGCGCTGCTTCATAGATATGGTGTGCACTGTTATTATTCAACACATATTTTGCATATTTTAAAATTATTTTACGTTTGTATGTTTTGCGATATACGAATGTATGCGGCAAGTTATTTTTATGGGACCTGTGCATAAAGAAAAGTCCTCTGTGGGATTGCACAAAGGACTTTTAAAAAATCAAGTGATGAAAGCTTATTTTTCTTCGGCTTTTACTTCTGCTTTAGCAGGCTCTTCAGCTGGATCAGCTTTTTCTTCAGCCTTAACTTCTTGGGCTGGAGCTTCATCAGCTTTGACTTCATCAGCTTTGACTTCATCAGCCGCAGGAGCAACAGGAGCTTCCATCTTCACAGGTGCTTTATTCAAGCCTAACGGATCCAAAATCACAACGTTTGCTTTTTGGCGTTCAGCCTGCATAATTTGTGGAACCATCAATTCGGTGTACTTTGCCTTAATCACATCGGCCATTTCTGCCATTGTTGGAGCCGCGGCTTGGCGTCTGTCTTCAACTTTCACAACGTGCCAACCGAAAGGCGTTTTAATTGGCTTTTGTGAGATTTGGCCTTCTTTGATTGCAAAGGCCGCATTGCCGAATTCAGGAATCATCATGCTCTTTTTGAAATAACCCAAATCGCCACCATTTTCATAGTTTGGATTTTTGTCTTTTGAATACTTATTTGCCAATGTTTCAAAGTCTGCCCCAGCTTTCAGCTTCACGATCAAGTCTTTAGCTTCCTTTTCCGAGTCCACCAAAATGTGGCGTGCATGGATTTCTTCCTCTGGAACATAGTTTTTCAATTCTTCTTGATAAATCCCTTGCAAGATTTCGTTAGTCATTCTGGCTTGCAATTGCTCTGTCAAGTAAGCTTGGAACAAGATTTGATCTTGCGCATCTTCAAGCATTTTTTTGACCGCAGGACGATTTTGTACGCCCGATTCTTTGGCCGCATTCAAGATGACTTTGTTGTTGACATAAGCATCGACCAACAACTTATAAAGTTCGGCTTGCATAGGCATATCTTTTAATTGCGGTGTCGCGTTTTTAATTCTTTCAATTTCCGTCAAGGTGACTTTATCATTACCGATAGTCGCGACAATCACGCCTTCGTCCACGCGAGGCGCTGCGGCTTTCTTTTCACCGAACGGGCAGCACATTTGGCTGACAATCAAACCGCCCACAACAACGACAGCTGCAACACCAGCAAACAAAACTTTGCGGCGGCTGAGCTTTTTGGACGCTTTTGCTTTGACTTGTGAAATAGTTTCTTTCATTTTATTTCCTTTCTTTCTCGTTTAAAAAACTTTTACGACTCCTAGATGTGCCTATTATCTAATACTTTTAATCGATTGACAAGTGTTTTTATAATTCCTTTTGCAATATTCGGGTGAAGAGACATCATTTCATAAAGATTCTCCGATGAAATCCGCAAGGCCAAAGTTTCCTCCTTTGCAGTCACAGTTGCGTCAATCGGCGCAGGCGATAAAGCCGTCATTTCACCGAACATCTCTTGCGACTGAGCCTCGCTTAAAATCTCGTCCCCGTTGTGCACTTGAACGACACCTGTCAACAGAATGTATAAATAGTGATTCTCATCACCTTTTTTCAAGATGACTTTGCCTTTTGGGAAGGCTATTTCTTCGCAAGCATACACAAAGTCGCTCAAAGCCGTTTCCGAAACTTGAGCAAACGCCGCGATGTTTTTAAGCAACAAAACTTTTTCTAAACTGAAACGCATCAGTATCTCCTTTTACTTTAACAGCGATTCGGCCATTTGCCGAATGGTTTTATTCTCGTCATGCAAACAAACATTTAAAATCTTTTTCTTTTCTTTGACGGATTCGACCAATCTGTCCAACGCCCACAGAGCATTTTCTCTGACAAGCGGGCTTTTATCTTGCAACAACTCGACAATCGCGTCTTTCAGCATAATCACATCCAAGCGGCGTACGCACGTCAATGTAATGGCTTTAGTCCACGCGCTGCGGTACGATTTACTGGCCAAAATAAAGGCAAATTGCTCGTCCATCGTTTGACCTTTTGAAAGAGAGCGAGACGGCGTATTTTTAAGCCTTTCATCAAAGGACAACGCACGCAAAATTGCATTTAATTTTGCATACGTGCGGGGCAATAAATCCTCGATCGTACCTTCGGCCGCTCTGCGCTCTGGCTCGCCTGACGCACTGTCCAGCAAAACATCCACCGCAGTGCGCATCAAAGTCGATGGCCACATAAACGCCACTTCCAAAAGCAAGCTGTGGCGAATATACTCGAAATCCGTTTTAAGCGATTCGGTCAACATTTCAAACGAACTTTGCGTGTCCGAAGTTGGTGCAACTTGGAAATCTTTAAGTAGCAACAATGTTGTCAATGCTTGTTTAAAGTCCATTTCAATCAGCGGCAAGAAAATCTTTTGCCTGTTTTTTTGACTTTGCACAACAGGGTGCATTTTTAAAAAATGCAGCGTATACACACGCAATTTCAGCGACATATTTTTAAGCGTACCGAGCAAGATTTGTTTACTGGTTAAATCCTCTTCAATCCACAAATGCGTAATCAATGTTTTTTGACAAAGTTCGGTCTGGCGGTCGCTGCCGATAGCTTGTGCAATAGACGCATACGCCGCCGTGCCGTACATTTTGAGCGCAGCCAGTGCTTCTTCTCTTAAGCGCATATCGTTCAACGCCTTGAAGATTAAATCCAACAACGCGTTATGTTTGATTTTACCCGCAGCCAAAAGAGCGGCTTTTTGCACTTCAACATTTTCATCTTGAATTAAGTGTTGCGCCAAACGGAAAAAGCCTTTGCGACCTGCTTGTTGTAAAATCTCGGCCACCTGTAAGCGTTGCTCTGGCCTGCGCGATGACGCCATTTTATTGAGATCTTCAGAGGCTATCACAACGCCCTCGCCTCCACTTTTTATTAACCCAATCAGCGCACCTTTGCGCAATACTTCATCATCCAAATAAAGCACCGCTTTTTCAACCGCATACTTTTCACCCAACGCGCAAAACACGTCTAATGCTTTCTGGCGAATTTTTGGATTTTTATCTTTATCAATCAAATCCGACAGCGTTTTTTTGAACATTCGAAAATTGTTGCGCTCAATGGCTGACAGCGCAAAAGCGCGAACCCGCGGGCTTTCGTGCGAAAGCGCATGACGCAATTTGTTTTTAAGATTGCTGACTTGCGCATCTTCCAACACACGTAAAAAATAAATCGCCTCATCTGGGTTGCGGCTTGCGGCCTTTTTATCGATGTATTCCATCACTTTTTCATTGCTGATCATCAATCTGCCACCGCGCCAACGGAAAGTCTTAAAAGCGGACAATAAGACTTTGGCATATTCGTTTTGGCAATCAATCAATGCGAATAAAAGCGTCAAAGAAATTAAGCACGACAAAAGCAGCGCCGCCGCGTCATAGGAGGAAAAATAAAATACCAACGCGACCAAAGCAAAACCCGCAGGTTCTGCCACCATTCGGCGCGCCAACTTTAATCGGCTGCGGTTGCCATAGGACAACGGCCGCGGCAGTAAGCGCAAATAATATCCAACACAGAAATAACCGATAATTTCAAACACGACTTTGGCAAACAAAACTATCCATAAAATCTGCGCAGCCCAGCCCAAATAACACACCAGAGGCAAAAAGGCCGCTATGATAATTGCGGTAGCGATATGAAAGGCTCGGCGCAACGTGTAAAGGCACGTCAGCAAGAACAATGCCGCCCCTGCGTACAACGCCCAGACTGTTGCGAAAAACTTCACTTGCGTGATTGGGAATAATCCGTATAAGTCAACTGCTTCAAGACATAGCGTATAATCGATAAGCGATTGGATTGCCGTCATTAAGAACGCCACGATATAAATTAAATACAGCAATGCGATTTGGCTTTGTTCGGATACGCCGCCATTTTTCTTGGCTTTGACTTGCGGCATTTGAGGCGTAAAGCGCGCCACCGAACGCAGCACAAACCACAACACAAAAGTGCTGAATACCGCGCCCAACCAAAACAGGTTTATCCCAAGCACAGGCAAAATCAAATACGTAAATAACGCGCCCGATAAATAGCCAAAAAACTCGCACACTACCAAAAACAAAAAGCGCTTTGACTTCATCGACAATTCGACAAAGCGAAAAGCAAGCGACCAAAACGCCGAAAACAGAGCCAGTCGATAGCCCCATTTCAAGACAAACAGCGCGTCTATCGACAACTGATAGCCATGATAAAATGCCGCGAACAAAACACCTTGACATAAAATGGCCAACCATAAAAACAGCCCTGTCCCGCGCCCAAATGCGTGTTCGATTTTAAGCGCCACCCAACCAAAAAAGCAAAGTGCGACAGCAGCCAAAATAAAGTTGAACGACAAATCAAACGTGCCATATGTGCCGATGTAAAGCCCCGATGCAAGCGAGTCAAAAAACACCGTATTTGCGCCTTGCAATCCCGCACCAATGCCGAGCAACACCAGCGCCCATAATTGGTCGGACGAAAAAGATAAGACGCGTTCGATAAATCTTCTGAGTTTCAACATTATTCCATTCCTAATAAGCTTTTGACATAATCTTGCGTGTCAAAGGCAAGCAAATCTTGTGTCGTTTCGCCAACGCCCGCAAAATAAATGGGCAACTTAAATTGTTCGGTCAGAGCCACCAAAATGCCGCCTTTTGCAGTGCCGTCCAGCTTGGTGATCACGAGCCCATTTACGGGCAAACTTGATGTAAAGGCTTGAGCTTGACTGATTGCGTTTTGCCCCACGGTTGCGTCCAGCGTCAACAAAGTCATATGTGGTGCTTCAGGATTTATTTTTTTTATCACACGCACCATTTTTTCCAACTCGGCCATCAGCTCTTTTTTGTTTTGAAGCCGTCCCGCCGTATCAATAAACAACACATCATCTTTGTTTTTAATGGCTTGATTATAGGCGTCATACGCCGTGCCCGCACTGTCCGCGCCAATGTGAGAGGTGTAAACCATCGAGCCCGTCCGCTTGCCCCATTCTTGCAACTGTTCAATCGCAGCCATTCGAAACGTATCCGCCGCGGCAAAGGAAACTTTTAATCCTTGCGCTTTAAGCTTTTCCGCAAGCTTGCCAATTGTCGTCGTTTTGCCCGCGCCATTAACGCCCGCCATCAAAATGACATAGGGCTTTTGCGTTGTATCAATTTGAAAATCCTTTGCGCTCGGCGCCATTTTTTGCATCAACATATCAAAGATAATTTGCTTGGCTTGCTCGGTTGTTTGAGGCTTTTTTCGTGCTACAAGCGCTACCAACTCAGCGCTTGTTTTTGCACCCATATCGGTTAAAATCAAACCCTCTTCAATCGTCTCCAGCGCCTCATCATCAAGTCGTGTAAAGCTAAACGCCGCGTCCAGCTTGTTTGATGTTTTTGTCAATCCCGCTTTAAACTTTTGCCACAAGCCCATCTTCACTTACTCCTGTGTTCGTGACGGTGATAATTTGCCCCTCAGCTACATCGCCGATAAGATGCGTGGGGATATAGTGCTCATTAAAGCCTTTATTATCCTTTTCCACCAAGACAACGGACGACTTGCCGACTTGCGTTTGAAGATAACTTTGCAACAACTCGTGCCCCTTTTCACGCAAACGGCGTGCACGCTCTTTGCGTTGGTGCATATCGACCATTTCCATTTTAGCCGAAGGTGTACCAGGGCGCACCGAAAAAGGGAAAACGTGCAACAAAATAATTTGCGCTTGCTCCACCAAGTCCAAAGTGTTTTCAAACATCTTTTCCGTTTCAGTTGGAAAGCCCGCAATAAAATCTGAACCCAAGACAAAATCAGGTCTGACAGCTCTTAACTTTTCAGCCAAGCGAAGAACATCTTCGCGCTTATGACGGCGTCCCATTCGGCGCAACACATCATTGTCCCCCGATTGAATAGACAAATGCATATGCGGCATCAGCGTTTCATATTCGCCAAACAGGCCGATCAACTTGTCATCAATTCCCGCAGGATCCATTGACCCAAAACGCAGACGCTTAATTTCTGGAACTTGCTTTAACACTTGCTCAACCAAGTCCGAAAAACCGTAAGGATAGCTTGTCACATCAATGCCCGTCAGCACCAGTTCGGAATAGCCTTTCTCAACAAAGACGCGCGCTTGCTCGACGACTTGTTCGGGAGGAATGCCTTTGTTCTTACCGCGCACCTGACGCACAACACAAAATGTGCACGCGTGATTACAGCCTTGTTGCACTTGAATAAACGCACGCGTTCTGCCCTCGAAATCCGACACAATAGGAATGTCAAAGCTGGCGTCTTTCACATCCGACACCAATACAGGCTCGGTTGCCGTCAGCGCTTCACGCGTGATTTTTTCACGGTTGCCGATAACGCGGTCAACCTCTGGCATAGCAGCATAAACCTCAGGGTGCAACTGAGCCGCACAGCCAGTGACGACCACCAACGCTGATGGATTTTCTTTGCGTAGTTTGCGAATCGTTTGACGACATTGGCGTTCTGCCTCGGCCGTGACTGCGCAAGTGTTGACTAAGATAACATTTTCCAAGTCGCCCGCAATCTGAGAAATGAGGGCGGACTCGTACGTATTGATACGACATCCAAAAGTAATTATTTTCATAATATTTATTTACATTTTTTTTGCATTCTTGTCCAGCTTTTATTATAATAAAGTGAAAAATAAATTGTATAGGAGCGAATATGGAACAAAAAATGCACCCTTTATGGGCGATTGGATTAGAAAGCGACACGGCTATCAGCGGTGTAGACGTAGCCTTTATTAAAACGGACGGAGTCGATATTTTAGAGCGTAAAGCGCACTTTTCACGCCCTTATTCGCCCGCCATGCGCGAAGCGATTCGCTCGGTGCTGGGCGAGCAAGGCCAACTGAATGCCGAATATTTGCATCAAGTTGAAGACCAAGTGACGGCACACCACATTTCGGCGGTGCAAGAATTGCTCGATTCGCAAAACATATCACCGCGCCAAGTTGATGTTATCGCTTTCCCAGGACATACCGTTTTATCAAGACCCGCCGAAAAACTTTCAATTCAAATCGGCAACGCACAAACAATGCTCGACACTTTCGGGATTCCTGTTGTCAATCGCTTTTACCAAACGGACTTGCTCAGCGGTGGCCAAGGTGGTCCAATCTTTCCCGTTTACTATGAGGCTCTGGCACGAACACTTGCAAAGCCATTAGTCGTATTTAGCATTGGCGGGATTTCATCGTTGACATACATGGGATTAAATGGTGAGCTGATCGCTTTTGATGTTGGCGCAGGCAACATTTTAATTGACCGTTGGATGCAAAAAAAGTTGGGGGCAGAAATGGACTTTGATGGACTTTGGGCAGCTAAAGGACATGTAGACGAACGCTTGCTGCATAAGCTCCTTCAGCACCCTGCGATTTTACGCAAGCCACCCAAAGCGCTCGATCGCACCGATTTTAAAGATTGCCTCACCGATGTCGAAGGCTCGAGCATCGCGGACGGCGCAGCCACTTTAACCGCCTTTACAGGCCAAGCGTTAGTCGATGCGTGCGCCAAATATCTGCCCGACACGCCGACTCAGTACATTGTCACAGGGGGCGGCGCTTACAATCCATCAATTGTCCAGTACTTAAAGCAACATTTAAATGCGGCCGTCCAAACGGCAGACGAAGTGGGTTGGGACGCTATGTGTTTGGACGCAGAAAGCTATGCCTTTTTGGCGGTACGTAGCCTTTATCAGCTACCGCTGACCTATCCATCTACGACGGGTGTTGAGTTTCCAATCTCGGGCGGCAAAATTTGGCGCAAAGAATAAGCCACGCACATTAACACAAACAAAAAAAGGCGTGTATCCACTTGTACACGCCTTTTATTAGAGCCAATCAAAAATTAAAACTCGTACCTGATTTTTGCCATCAAAACGTGATTATAGTACTTGTCTTTTTCTTGTGCACTGCTGGCTTCTTTATTCGTTTTCAAATAACGATATTCCAGCGATCCAACAATCGGCAAAACAAAAATCTCGCCGTCAAGACCCAACATCAACTGATATGGCATAACTGTCGAGTTTTCCATTCTGGCAACACCTATACCGGCACCAACATACGGCGTAATTAAAGGTAGAACAAATGGAATATCTACATAACCATTCGCCATGGCCGCGTCAAAGTTGACATAGCCTAAACCTTTTTTAAGCTTTGCACGGTTGTGCAGGTATTCACCCTCGACACGCACAATGTCCACAAACGGCAAATCATAACCCACCGCCAGCGAATAAATAGGTGATGTTTCATAGTCTTTATTAACGATTGTTTTTGTCACATTACCCGTATTTTTGGCCGCGCCTAAACCAGCCGAGATATAAAACTCTGCCCGAGCACAAATACTCAACATGACGCCAACTACAGCAAGCATTAAAATCTTTAATTTCATTTTCAATCCCTTTATATTGTTTTAAATAACGAAACGAGTTTAACCAAACATTTAAAAGTATGCAAGCTTTTTTTTGATCCTTTCTTGACGAATCGACAAAAATAATATACAATATGTGCGTTTATGTAAAAAGGAGAGTGCTATGGCAAACAATCGCCCCAGCATTATCGTCAACGAAGACGATAAATGCATCAATTTAATCGCAAAAGATGGTTTTTCACAAAATGCAAGCTTTTTGGATAAGATCAGAGAAACGCTCGAGACCGATTCATATAAGCAAATCAATTTATTCCTTGCGCCTTCGGCGGACAGCGATTTGAGCAATGCATTGTTTTCTATTCGCTTGAAAGCAATCACCTCCGAGCTCAAGAAAGTGGACATTGCCACGCACGACCATTCGATTTTCAGACAACGCATTTCGGGCTCGGTGCGTGATGGCTATGAGGTGGTAATGGAAACATTGCCACACGACCCATCCAACTGGAGAGAAGCCTTTGCGAAGATGCTGAAGCAATTGAAGTCTTATGGTTGGGAGATTTTCAAAGGCAAAGGGGCTTTTGACCTTGATAAAGCCATCAAGGATGTTGAGAATCTATTGAAGAAATAATTTCTTTTGAATGAAGAAAATCAAACTCT
>OQVL01000974.1_pt1 | contig 16456 bp, 14 predicted proteins | sample 1691501 | NCBI WGS metagenome assembly OQVL01 (sample SAMN03418253, study PRJEB22391) | human gut metagenome | biome: human-gut; feature: organic feature; material: feces | host: Homo sapiens | place: Tanzania | collected 2013-01 | reverse complement strand
TGCAACCGGCTTTCGTGAGATATTTCAAACAACGGTGGTACGTGATAGGAGTGAAAGTGAAGAGTGAAGAACAGGATGAAAAGAAGCTCGTTCGCTGTCTTCCTTTCGACCGCATCAGTTTCCTGAAGCTTATTTGCGAGAAGCATCCGTTGTCGGCAAAGATGAAGAAGTTCCTGACTCCAGAGAATTATTATGAAGATTGCTTCGGCATCTATCGGATGGAAGATGTACCAGTGGAGAAAATCCGCATCCGTGCCTTCTATCCTGAATACAACTACATCGAGGAGGTTCCACTGCACGAAAGTCAGCAGAAAGTAAAGGAGTCGAAGGATGGTATGTTTCGGGAATATACATTGACCGTTCGCCCAAGTCGTGATTTCCTTCAGGAACTGTTGTGGCATGGCAGAAATATCATCGTGCTGAAACCTGAGAGCTTGAGACTGGAGATGATTGGTATCTTGAAGGATATGACGAAGAGTTATGAGACGGGCGAATGCCTGAATGGGGAGGAATAGGAGAATCCTCAGATTGGGAATACACAGTGTGCTCAATCTGAGGATTTATCTTATCTGATGATCTCCTGATTTCGTCACTTTTTTAAGATGTGTTTGTAAGTGCTTGATAATCAAGGGATGCTCTTATTGTTTTGGGTGACGCGCAAAAAGGCGGGTAAAAAAGCAAGCTTATTCCACTATAAAGTCAACATTCGTTACATAGCGCAACCCCCAAATGCCTTTTCTTTCGCTGATAAGGCATCTTGTCCCATACTCTTTGTTTTCATAGTCTAAGTTGTACCAAAAGAAAGTGTCTTCTCCGTCAATCTTTATTTTTACATAGTTCTGCCAACCGCCAGTTGTTTTTGACAATAGTTTCCATTTCGTTTTGTCAACAACCTTCCCTGTTATTACTTTCGTGTCGTCAATAGGAATAAACCTGTTTGGCAATGCCACAAAGGCTGTTATTATGATTAGCCATAAGGCAATTTTTAACACCCATGAATAGTTATATTTCTCTTCTTTGTTTCGTTTGTAAGTAAAGATGTGCATAATTACCAGCACGTCTATTACGATTATTATCGAAAATCCATAATACATCCAAGGAATGCAATATGAAAATAGGATGTTCATAAGGCTTAGTTCTGTTATTGTTGCAAGAGCAATGACAAATGCGTAAATAAAAAACCATAAAAGATCATTGTTTTTAAGCTTGTCTTTTATATAATTATAATTTGGCTTGTTCTTCATATTTTTAATATCTTTTACTTAAACTATATATATCGTTAAATGGCATATTTAAACTATTTTCCCATTTGTCGTGATATTTGTTTTTCTTATTTTGCAGTCGTCTTCTTGCATTTTTCATTGTAGACTTGTTCCATCGTCTTTGTCCTGCTCGGTGGTAATCGTAAAGTCATTTCTCTGCTTACAGCAGCAAACTGTGGGCAGAATAAAAAATAAACAGTTTTCTAATAATCTTCTAATCTGCTTGTAAAATAATTCTTACCTCATCCGTTTCAAAGAAATCGCTGCGTTTTATAATTTTTAAATCTCCCGTTCCAACGTATTCCCCACGATCTATTTCTGTGTGTTTGTAATTTGGTGGCATACCGAACTTCTTTATTTCATTTAGTGCTGTAACATCATCTTCCTGTAAGAAGTCGTAAAAATGTACGAGGCATTTTATCCTGTACTCCTCATATTCTGACAGTACAAAATTTCTTCTCCCTTCACATTCTACAACGCGGTTGTCGCCTAAGATATATTTCGTGCTGTCTATTTTTATGTACATTGGAGGATTAATGCCATGTTTTGCTGTAGCCACGGCTTTCTGTTTGTTGTTAAGGGTGTTGACAATGAAAGAATAGTCAGAGGGTGAGATGTTGTGCTCATAACATTGCATTTTCATTGAATCCACCTTGTTCAGATAATAGTCATAGTCTATATCGCAGGTACTGTATTCACAAATGCCAGGCATAAAAACAACGTTTATAGTTTTCTTTGGTTTGGCAGATTGGCAGCTGCATACTGCAAAAACTGCAATAATGGCTAAAAAAGTTATAATGTTTCTCATATTATTAATATTACTCTTTATTTTCACGTTAACTGTTTAAATAATCGAATAGCCACAACCCTTTTTTGTACCCTACATACAAACAAAATAAAATGGTGATAAAATGGAAAAGTTCTTCTTCAATGCTACAATTGCGTCCGTTATATAAACTTAAATAGTATTCGGAAAGAAACCCAAAAACACTTATTAAGCAAGCTGCGAAAAATAGCAAATTGGGGAGAAACGCCCATCTTTGTGGTGAAATGCAGCTTTCCTCTGTTTCCGTTTCATGGAAAAAGTTTTTTATTTGTTTATACATAAAAAAGCATAATCTATAAATAACATAGAAAAAGCACAGTAAACCTGTAAGATGAGAGCAAATCAATAAATACATATTCCATGTGTTGGCAAAATGATGCATGCTGCCGATAGACAATAAACCCTCCATAGTAATATAAAAGGCTAATAGTAGACAGAATGCCATGAAGCCAATACAAAACACATATGTGAGTGCTAAATATATATATGCCATTTTTTGCTTATTTTAATCTATTTGTTAACTAATATGCATAACGTATAATGGTTAAAATTTTCATTGTTTTTAGCGTGCTTTATATATCGTACAAATTTAGATAAAATCTACGAGATGTCAATTTTTTTTATCCTGTTTTTTTTTGAACATCTACTTGTTTTTTTCGCTTTTTTGTAATCGTTTTTTAGGATAGGTTTTAGGCATTTGTAGAGATAGCGTTTGCCGGGTAAGGCTGCATGTGAACAAAGCTCGTTTCTGGCTTGTTGTGAAAAAGAAAAAGGTGTATCCGTGTTGCCGGATACACCTTTTTAATATATAAGGCTCATATGTAGCCTTACTTCAAGTTCTTCATGATGTCGAGCAGATGATCCCACACCATCTGAACGGTGGGGATGAGCAGACGCTCGTCGGGGGTGTGGACACCACGAAGGGTGGGGCCGAACGACACCATGTCGAGGTTAGGATAACGCTCAGAGAACAGACCACACTCAAGACCAGCGTGGATGCCCTTGACGATGGGCTCCTTGCCAAACAGCTTCTTGTATGACTCTACAGCCACCTTGGTGAGCTTGCTGTCGGGGTTCATCTTCCATGCGGGGTAGCCGTCGCTAATGGTGATGTCGGCACCGGCGAGTTCAAACACAGCCTTCACGGTGTTGGCCTCGTTGTCGAGGTTGCTCATGACGCTTGAACGGTGTGAGGCAACAACGGTGATCTCGTTGTCGGTGGTGATGATGCTTGCCACGTTGCTTGAGGTCTCGACAAGCCATGAGATGGCTTCGTCCTGACACATGGCGAACACGCCGTTGTCGATGCCTTGGATGGCGAGGATGAAGCGGCGGCTCACGTCCTTGGGCAGCACGGGTGTTGCCTCTGTGCTCTCAAGATGAAACTCCATGGTGGTGTCGGTAACGTGGAACTCGTCTTCTACAGCGGCGGTAAAGATGTTCCAGTCGGCACGAACGGTCTCCTTGTCGGCTGCCGGCACGGCAAACACTACCTTGCCGTCGCGAGGAATGGCGTTGTGCATCTTGCCAGAGTTGAACGAGGCGAGACGCAGATCCGTCTTCTCCTGCTCCTTGTAGAGGAAGCGGTCGAGAATTTTGATGGCGTTGGCGCGCTTCTTGTCGATGTCGTCGCCAGAGTGGCCACCGTTAAGGCCCTTGATAGATATCTCCATGAAGAACATGCCCTCGGGAGCTACCTCACGGTTGAAATGGAAACGGGCTGTTGTGGTCTTGCCACCGGCACATGACACGAAGATCTGGCCTTCGTCCTCAGAGTCGAGGTTGATGAGCATGTCGCCCTTCATGAAGCCTGCCTTCATGCCCATGGCTCCTGTGAGGCTTGTCTCCTCGTCGCGTGTGAACACACACTCTATGGGGCCGTGCTCTATGTCGTCGCTGTCGAGGATGGCAAGCTCTATGGCGCAGCCTATGCCGTCGTCGGCACCGAGGGTTGTGCCCTTGGCTGTGAGCCATTCGCCGTCGATGTAGGTCTGGATGGGATCTTTCGTGAAGTCGATATCAACATCGACGAGCTTGTCGCACACCATGTCCATGTGGCTCTGAAGGATGAGGGTGGGGTAGCCTTCCTTGCCCTTGGTCGCGGGCTTGCGTATGATGACGTTTCCTGTCTCGTCGACCTCTGTCTCTAAGCCGTGGCTCTTGCCAAACTCTTTGAGATATTCAATCATTTTCTCCTCGTGCTTTGAAGGACGGGGAATGGCGTTGATCTTTGCAAACTGCTCGAACACGCGGGCAGGCTTTAATTGATTTTTCTCCATTGCTTTTGTTTTTATATATTGTGAATAATGTTTATTCAGTTAAAATAGCAGAAATTATTTTGTGCTATGATTGATTTACATTACCTTTGCATGTGTTATCAATACAAAGTTACGGTTTTCTCGCATAATGAGCAAAGGAAACGTGTAATTTTTGTGAAGAGACGCTTTAAAACTTATCTAAAGATAGATTGGCATGATAAAAACATTACTTCTCACCCTGCTCATTGTAGCTGTTGCAATGGTGCTGTTTTGCGTGAAACTGCTGTTCAAGAAGAACGGCCGGTTTTCGTCGCAGCATGTACACGACAACCCCGCGTTAAGAAAAATGGGCATTCATTGTGTTATGGACCAAGACCGCGAGGCAAGGGATCGTAATGGGGCTTATTAGAAAAATAAACAAAAAACAAGATAAACAAATGAACAAGAAACAGATTTTGGGCGCATTTGCCATGGCTGCTTTTGCACTCACGTTGATGACCTCATGTGACAAGTCGAAATCGCAGGCTGACGACCAGGCTGCTGACGCAAAGGTAGCTCCCACAGAGACAAAGATTGCGTTTGTGGAGGTTGACAGCATCATGACGCAGTATCAGTTCTGCAAGGAGTATTCGCTCGTGCTGCAGAAAAAGGGTCAGAACATCCAGAACACGCTCGCACAGAAACAGCAGCAGCTTGAGGCAGCTGCCGCCAACTTCCAGCAGAAGCTTCAGCAGAACGCTTACACCCGTGAGCAGGCTCAGGGCATCCAGGCTCAGCTGCAGCGTCAGAACGCCGACCTTCAGGCTCTTAACCAGCGCTTGAGCGGCGAGTTCCAGAGCGAGACAGAGAAATATAACAACGCTTTGCGCGACAGCATCAGCCACTTCCTCAAGGCTTATAACAAGGACAAGAAGTTTAGCCTTATCCTCAGCAAGGCTGGCGACAACATTCTGTATGCTGACAAGGCTCACGACATCACCAACGATGTTATTGCCGGTCTGAACAAAGCTTACAAGTCGGCTCCCGAGCTTAAGACTGCCGGTAAGGATACCAAGAAGAAAAAATAATGATGTCGTTGCTTGTCACAGCACGACTTGAAACATAAGGATAATGGGTAACGTCTTTACATCTTTGTAGCGCGTTACCCATTATTCTTTTTTTGCAGGGGCAGACCTGTGAAAGCTTTACTGTTAAGAACGGCTGCTCCTTTGTCTTTTAGAAAGATTGCTTATGACAAGAAAAGAAAGATATGAGTATGTGCTCAACTATTTTCGTGAGCACACGGGAAACGTGAGCACCGAGCTACAGTTTGGAAGCGTGTTTCAGTTGCTTGTGGCGGTGGTGCTCAGCGCTCAATGTACCGACAAACGTGTGAACCAGATAACGCCAGAGCTGTTTCGGCGTTTTCCTGATGCCAAGACATTGGCTGCCGCCGATGAGGCAGAGGTGTATGAGTGTGTTAAGAGCGTGTCGTATCCCAACGCCAAGGCGGCGCACATCGTGGCGATGGCGCGTGAGCTTATTGAGCGGTTCGGGGGTGAGGTGCCGGCGTGCTTCGACAGTTTGGTGTCGCTGCCAGGAGTGGGCCGCAAGACGGCTAACGTTATAATGGCTGTCGCTTTTGGCGAGGCTAAGATGCCTGTAGACACTCATGTGTTTAGGGTCAGCCATAGGCTTGGACTCGTTTCAAAGACCGACAACACGCCGCTGAAGGTGGAGCGCAAGCTCGTGAAATATATTCCAGAACAAGATGTGGCGCATGCTCACCATTGGCTGTTGCTGCATGGACGTTATGTGTGTACGAGCCGTGCACCCCATTGCGCAAAATGTGACCTTGCCGACATCTGCCCCAAGATTATGGAGGGGAGCAAGCTTAACGCTTAACGGCTTTTGCCTTGACGCACAGGCTTTAAGCTTAATGTTTTTTTGCTTAATGCTTCACGGCTTTTGTCTTGACGCACAGGCTTTTTGCTCTGCGCTTAAACCCAATAAATCATAAAAAAGTAAGAAAGAGAAAGATATGAAGGTTAACGGCCATATACAGCTTTATCCTTTCATGCGCATCGTGGTGGCGCTCATTATAGGCATCGTTGTCGGCGATGCCTATAACAGCATTGAGGCTGTGGTGGCTTATGGCGTGGCTTCGTTGCTGCTGGCTGTGGCGTGCATGTTCTTATGGGAGAAGCCTGTGTGGCAGACCTGTTTGCTCTTTCTTGCCGTTGCGTCTGTCGGCGCGTGGCACACCTCTCTCTTCGCCAAACGGCAGACGGTCTCGTTTGCGGAAAAGGCCGAACAATGGAAGGCCGTGGTGGTGTCGAGACCTGTGGTGAAAGAACGGTCCGTGAGCATGGATGTGGTCATTGTTGATGGGCGCATGGCTGAGCGGAAGGTCAGGGTGTCGCTTCAGAGAGGCACGTCTTCAGACGGCTTTTGTGCAGACAGCCTAAGGCTTGGCGACGGGTTGGCTATGTGGACCCTGCTGAAGCCCATTGAGCCGTTCGGCAAACAGAAAGAGGCTTACCGTTTCAACTATGTGAGATGGATGCGTGCCCACGGCTTTGTGGCCCGTGCCTTTGTGCGCGATGGCTGTTGGGCTCCCATGGCTGTTGGCAAGGACGGTATGACGTTCATGCAACGGCTTAGGCTAAACGCCTTGCTCGTGAGGGAGCGGCTGATTGGGGTTCTCGAAAGGTGCGGCATGGATGATGGGGCACGGCGGGTGGTGACGGCCATGACGCTTGGCGACAAGACGGAGCTTGGCAACGACGTGAAGGACGACTATTCGGTATCGGGAGCTTCACATCTGTTGGCGCTCTCTGGCCTTCATCTCGGCGTTATCTATCTTGTGCTGTCGTTTCTGCTTGTCCGTTATCCGTGGAAGAGCGTGTTCGGACAGGCTGTGGCGGTGGCTGCCATCTGGTTTTATGTGTTGCTGGTAGGAATGCCTTCGAGCGTGGTAAGGGCTGCTGTGGTCATAACGATCTACACCACGGTCCTCATCATGGGGCGTAGCCGTCTGCCTTACAACGCGTTGGCGTTCACGGCTACCTGCATGTTGCTCATCAACCCGTGGTGTCTGTGGGACGTGGGCTTTCAGATGTCGTTTGTGGCTGTTCTGTCAATACTTATAATCTTCCGTCCTGTCTACAAGATTGTTCCTGCAAAATGGCTTGAGCAACATGGCATTGTCGACAGGGTGTGGTCGCTCACGGTGTTGTCGTTTGCGGCACAGGTTGGTGTGGCGCCGCTTGTGCTGTTCTATTTTGGACGCTTCTCCTGCTATTTTCTCCTTGCCAACTATGTGGCTGTTCCTCTTGCCACCCTCGTCATTTATCTTACGCTGGCTCTTTTGCTTACCTCTTTCCTGCCGTTTGTTCCAGGCTTGTTGGGAACCGTTGTGTCGTGGCTTGCTTCGCTCATGAACAAGGCGTTGGCTTTAATAGCCTCATGGCCAGGGGCGAGCATAGACAATGTTCACATAGGTTTGGTGCAACTTGTGCTTATATATTTGTTCTTGGGTTGCATGTATGTGGCTGTCGGCAAGCTTTGGAAAGTTTATGTGTTCGTGAATTATCGCTTAGGCCCGAAGCGATAAAAACGGTTCTTTCCGTCTGCTTGCTCTTCTGCCTTTCCTTAAGGTTGCTCTTCTGCCTTTCCGTCTGTTCTATCTTCTGCCTTTCCTTCAGCTTGTCCTTCTTGTTTTTCTTCAGCCTTTCCCATGGTTCTCTCTTCAGCCTTTCCTTCGGTTTCCTCTTCAGCTTGTTCCTCTGTAGCTCCAACCATGAAATAGTGTTCAAGCTCTTTGTCGGCACATCCGTTGCTGTTGGCAAGGTCCTTCACGATCACACCATGCTCAAGCAGCACGATGCGTGACGACACGTCAACCGTGTGCTGGAGGTTGTGGCTGGAAAGCAGCACGGTGGCTCCTGTCGTCTGGTTATAATGGGTGAGCATCTGTTTGAGGATGTTCTGGCTGCTGGGGTCAAGGAAGTTGAACGGCTCGTCGAGGATGAGAAGCTGAGGGTGGTTGAGCATGGCTGCCACGATGCCTATCTTTTGCTTGTTTCCTGCCGAATAGTCGCGTATGAGCTTCTTCTTGCCCATAATCTCGCCGCCCATGAAACGCTCCATCTCGTCAAGACGCTGGCGCATGGTGTCGTTGTCGATGCCGCCCACCTTGGCTATGAACTCGAAATATTCTTCGGGCATGAGAAAGTCGATAAGAAAACTGTCGTCAATATAGGCACCTGTGTATTGCTTCCAATCTTCCATCTTGGCTGGGTTTACGGTTATGGTATCTGCCGCGTCGCCCGTTCCTTGCGTCTGCTCGTTGGCGTTGGTGCAAAAAGTGAGCTCCACATATCCGTTGTCTGCCTTCAACAGGTCGAGCATGAGACGGAACATGGTTGTTTTGCCTGCGCCGTTGTTGCCAACAAGACCTATGATCTCTCCATCGTTAACATGCAGGCTGTCTATGTTTACAGCCATGTTGTCGTTGAACGCTTTCTTCAGTTGGCTTATTGTTATCTGCATTTTTTTGTTTCCTTTCGTTTATTGTCTTTTAAAACAATTGTTTTTTTAGCAATCGTTTGTTGTCTTTAAAAGCAATCGTTTGTTATCGTTAAAAACAAATTACATGTACATTCTTATAAACTCATCTTATATACGTTTGTCTCTTTTGCCGCAAAGCCAATGCTTCTATAAAGGGCGTTGGCTGCTATGCGCGATGGACGAGAGGTGAGCATCAGCTGGCAAGGGCCGTTGTCTTCAGCAAACTGGATGACGTGGTTTATCAGGAGTTTGCCGAAAGAGTGGCCGCGCCAACTGCTGTCTACAACGAGGTCCTCGGCCCATGCCTTGCGTCCCGTTGGGGTGGTGTAGAAGGCGAGGGTTATCATACCGGCTGTCTGGCCGTTGACAGCGAGGATGAAGAGATGGCTGTCCTTGCTTGAGGCTATGGCTTTCAGGTCGTCAAGACCGAAAGGGTGGGGCGTGGTGCTAAGCTGCGGCAGCAAGGCGGCAATGGCGTTGGCAAGCTCTGGCGTGGCCTCTGTTGCCTCGTAGATGTTTATGTCTGTGCGCATGTCGTTATTTAAAAACTAATGTCGTTATTTTAATTTTATCGTTTATATGTTGCGAAAGTAATGATTTTTGTCCATATTGGCAAATAATGTCTTGGATATGTCAAGAAATTGTAATCAGAAAACAGAAAATCGTTTTATCATTTTGTCGGTTGTATATTTTTTTTTAATTTCGCGCATAAATTTTCAAATTTCAATTTTTAGGTATAACATATAGCAATTCTTATGGGAGGCATCTTCGGAACCATTTCCAAAAAAAGCTGTGTTGCAGATCTGTTCTACGGAACCGACTACAACTCGCATCTCGGTACACGTCGTGGCGGCATGGCGATGTATAGTAAAGAAAAGGGTTTTGTGCGCTCTATCCACAACTTGGAGAGTTCGTATTTCAGAACAAAGTTTGAACCCACGCTTGACCGCTTCGAAGGAAGCACGGCGGGTATAGGTGTTATTAGTGACACGGACGCGCAGCCGCTCATAATAAATTCGCACCTCGGACGCTTTGCCATCTGCACGGTGGCAAAGATTGCCAACATCAATGAGCTTACTGACGAGTTGCTCTCGAAGAACATGCATTTTGCAGAACTGTCGCAGAGCTCAACGAACCAGACGGAGCTTGTGGCTCTGCTGCTCATACAGGGCAAGACCTTCAAGGAGGGCATAGAGAACGTCTATCATCACATAAAGGGCTCTTGCACGATGCTCATCTTGACAGACAACTCCATTATTTGTGCCCGCGACTCTTGGGGACGCACACCTATAATAATAGGCAAGAAAGACGGAGCTTATGCTGTGTCGAGCGAGTCGACATCGTTCCCTAACCTCGATTTTGAGGAATGTTATAATGTGGGACCTGGCGAGATCGTTAGCCTGACGGCTGACGGCATGACGCAGATGCGTGAGCCAAACAAGAAGATGCAGATCTGCTCGTTCCTGTGGGTCTATTATGGTTTTCCGACTTCTACCTACGAAGGCAAGAACGTGGAGGATGCCCGATTCGCCAATGGTTACAACCTGGCAAAGACAGATGATGTGGAGGTCGACTGTTGTAGCGGCATTCCTGACTCGGGCACAGGCATGGCCATGGGTTATGCTGCGGGCAAGGGTGTGCCTTATCAGCGCTGCATAGCCAAGTACACTCCCACATGGCCGCGCTCGTTCACACCTTCTAACCAGTCAATGCGCTCGTTGGTTGCAAAGATGAAGCTCATCCCCAACAAAGCCATGCTTAAGGGCAAGCGCGTGCTGTTCTGCGACGATTCTATTGTGCGTGGCACACAGCTTCGCGACAACGTTAAGGTGCTGTTTGACAAGGCCGGCCTGAAAGAATGTCACATGCGCATAGCTTGTCCGCCTCTTGTCTATGGCTGTCCGTTCATCAACTTCACCTCGTCAAAGAGCGATATGGAGCTGATAACACGCCGAATAATTGAAAAGTTTGAGGGTGATGCAAACAAGAATCTTGAGAAATATGCCACTACCGACTCGCCTGAGTATAAGCGCATGGTGGAGGCCATCCGTCAGGATCTTGGTCTCACAACGCTCAAGTTTAACACTATAGAGCAGCTCATCGAGGCCATTGGCTTGCCAAAATGTAAGGTCTGCACCCATTGTTTCGATGGCAGCAGCGCTTACACACTCAAAGAGAATGCCGACGAATAAAAAAACACCATACCCTCACACGTTTAGTGGGTGAGGCTTGCATAACGGAAAAGGAGAAGACTTTTGTTTAGACGAGGTCTTCTCCTTTTCTATATTTCTCTGTCATTTCTATAACGACCATTGGTTTTCATATCTCAGAATAAACAAGTTCTCCGTCAATTCGTTCCGATTTCATTACGAGCAGTCGGTCTACCGTTATAGATGTTTCGGGAACGTCAATGTCTGTAACGATGGTTGACGGTTGCCTGACAAGAGATATGTGAGGATAGAAAGTCATGGCGCTGAAACCGACATCGTTGGCTGTGAGACGTTCGCGTAGCTTGTTGGCAACGGTCGTGACGGGCTCTTTCTCCTTTATCCCGCACCAGATGACGCCTGTTTTCGTTGGAAACGTTCCAAGCTCGCCCAAGGTCATTGTGAAAGGCTTAAAGGTCATTTCACTCACAGCTTTATAAATGTTTTGAAGATCATATTTCTCGCCTATGAAGGCAAGGGTTAGGTGAAGGTTGTTATAAGGGCAATAGTTGCCCCTGACGCCTTTTGTTCTTAAGGCGTTCTGAATGTTGACAAACGTGTTCTTGACATCATCGTTAAAACGTATTGCAATAAAAATGCGTGCCATGTCGTGTTATGGTTTTTGTTCTTTTTTAACTTCGGTTCCTTACAGAAAGAAAATGTTTGGCTGATGCAGAAGAATGAATAAATATACAGGAAACAGAGCTCCGGTGCATAAATATCCAAAACTGCGGTCGTAAGCGTTTATAGGCGTTTATCTTTCTGTTTTCAAAAATATCACGGGTTTTACTTATTGTTTTTGTTAACAACTCTTAAAAGGATGGCGGTTTTGTCAAAGGGCCTCTTTGAGGCTGTCAAAGGGCCTTAATGAGCTCCTCAAAGAGCCTCTTTGAGGACGTCAAAGAGGCACTTTCAAATCGTAAGTTGGGCACTTTGAGAACAGCACTAAAAAAGAGGCTGAAAATGAATAAATATGCAAAAACATTTTCCATGAAATAATGGCGCTTTTTGTTTCTTTTTTTCCTCCTTGTTTAGGCATTCTTTTACCTCCCATTCTCATCTTTCTTTCACCCTCTTTACTTTTTCTCTTACTCCATCTCCATCTTCATCTCCTTCTCCTTCTCCTTCTCCTTCTCCTTCTCCTTCTCCTTCTCCTTCTTCTTTATCTCATCCCTTGTTCATGTTCAATTTCATCCTTTGTTCATGCGTTCTGCAAGCGCTTCGGCGAGGTCTTGAGACGTTTGCAATCCGAGTTTTTTGCGTATGTTGGCACGTTGTGTGCTGATGTTCGATTCTGATTTGTTGAGAATGTTGCAAATCTCGCCTTGCTTCTTTCCTTGAAGGATGAGGCGGCAGATGTTGAGTTCTGATGGCGTGAAGTCGGGGAACACGCTTGCGATGTCATGTTTCTCAAGCTCTTGTTGCTTAAGAAACTCGGTCACGTTGTCAATGACGTTTTTTTGAGATGTGGCTCCCATGAGGCTGAGCAGATGAGTGGTCTTTGCCAAATCGTGCTTCTCAAGGGCGAGGGCAATATATGCCTTTACCTGCTTCTTGTTCAGACGAAGCACCTGAAGCAGCTCGGTCTCGTCGCGTTGAAGCGTTTTGTTGGCTTGCACAAGATATTCGGCATTCTTGGCTATTCTTATGCCTATGGCACTAATGAACAGCATGATGAGGAGGAGAATGAGGAAATAGTCGTGCAAAATTCTGTTGCCAGTGGCTGTTAGGCACACGATATATGTGCAAAGGGCTATGGCTGTGGTGAGCCTGCTGGTGAGAATGAGGTATGTTGCCAAAGAGAAGATGGTGTTGGCGGACAGGATAAGCATGTTGATGAGAATCATCGTCACGTCGTCTTTAATGTCGGGCGACAATGCTCCGAAAACGGTTTCAACAGCCAGGCACAGCTGTAAAGACAACGTCATGCACCCAATGGTTTTCACTATGCTCAGCCGCCGGGTGATGTATGCCACGGACAGAACGACAATTTCTGCCAGCATGATGCTGTTCATCGTGGTGTAAAACGGATGGAACGTGCCAGACAATCCTGTAATGTTGGTTAACAGTCCGCACGACAGGAACAGAGCGTAAAACACAAAAAGCACCTGCCGCTGCTGGTCAAGATAGTTGTCCTCGCGGTCAAGAAAGCGTTTTGTGACCTTCTTTATGGCTGTAAGAGCTTCTTTCGGCGAAGCTGCTTTGTTGGTCTTTTCTGGTTTTTTATTCATAGTAGGCGTATGGTCTTTTTGCAAAATTAAGTGTTTTATTCCTATTTTGACGTATTTTGAGCTGCTTTTTTTGCTGTTTTCCTACAACTTGACGTTTTTTGAGGTACGTTTTAATTGTGCGATTGGTTTTAAAACACTAAATTTGCAAAAAGAAAATAGGAAACTAAACTATAATAAATGTTGACCCAAAGATGTGTCGACAATAAAAAGGTATTATTGGTCTTAACAAAAAAGGAGCCTTCGCCACATATAAAAGTGGCGAGGCTATGAAAAAAAACATTTGAACAAATGACAGGCGTAAGTCTCTCATGCCAACACAAAAAACGATAAGATAGAACCATTCTAACCGTTTTGCGGTCACCGGGGATTAAGCCTTCTAACAGACAAGGCTTTTCCTCTGTGAGATGGGACAAGGGCTTTCCAAAGGTTTTCAGAAATGAGTTTTCTTCTGACAACAGTAACAGCGAAGCTATGTTTGTTTAATAATTTTATAGGCTTGTGAAAGTCATCTTTTCAAGAGTGATTCAATGCCCCTCAATGTTGTTTTTGCTTCTGGTTGAGGGGGAGAAATAATTTTCTATAGATACCAGCTGTGAAGCTAAAAGAAAGTAAAAAAATAAGAAAATAGAAAAAGGCAAAAAAAGAAACAAAAGAAATCTTCTATGAAAGAAAAAGCCCGGATGAAGAGTGATTCTCCATCCGGGCTTGCTTCTTATTGTAGTTCTGTTATGTTTTGTTCTTTACACAAGTCCGCGACCGTGGCAGTTCTTAAACTTCTTGCCGCTGCCACAAGGACATGGGTCGTTGCGGCCAGGCAACTTGTCGGCAACATAAGGCTGCTGTGGCTGCTTCTCGCGTGTGTCCTGATTGGCGGCAGCACGCTGTGCTTCATCCTCAAGGCTGTCCTTGCGTTCCTCATAACGCTTCTTTGGAGCCTGCTCCTCAGCAGGGGCTTCCTGTACCTCTTGCTGCTGAATTTCAGGAATCTGTCCGCGTGTGAGTATAGACGAGATGCGGTTGTTCATGTCGTTCACCATCGAGTCGAACAGCTGTGCGCTCTCAAGCTTGAAGATGAGCAACGGATCCTTCTGCTCGTATGATGCGTTCTGCACGCTGTGGCGCAGCTCGTCGAGCTGGCGGAGGTTCTCCTTCCAGCAGTCGTCGATGATGTGGAGCATCACGGTACGCTCAAACTGCTTTACAACGTCCTTGCCCTCTGTGCGGTAAGCCTCCTTGAGGTTGCAAGGAATCTGGTAAACGCGCTTGCCGTCTGTGATGGGCACCATGATGCGCTCGAACATGTTGCCTTGTTTCTCCTCAACGTCCTTGATGACGGGCCAAGCCACACCCTGTATGCGGTCTGTCTTGCGCTTGAATGTGGCCATTGCCTCCTGGAAGCAACGCTCTTCAAGGTCTGCATGCTTGGTGTTCTCAAAGTCTTCCTCTGTGAACGGACATTCCATGGCAAGAACCTTGAGGAACATCTCGCGGCAACCGGCATAGTCGTTCTTCTCGATGATGTTGACCACGCGGTCCCAGATGATGTTGGTGATGTCCATGCCGATGCGCTCGCCCATGAGAGCGTGACGACGCTTCTCGTAGATAACGGTACGCTGCTTGTTCATCACGTCGTCATATTCGAGCAGGTGCTTACGGATACCGAAGTTGTTCTCCTCAACCTTCTTCTGTGCGCGCTCGATGCTCTTCGAAATCATGGGGCTCTCGATACGCTCGCCATCCTTGAAGCCGAGCTTGTCCATAACTCGTGCTATGCGCTCGCTTGCGAACAGACGCATGAGCTTGTCCTCAAGAGACACATAGAACACAGAGCTACCAGGGTCACCCTGACGTCCTGCACGACCACGGAGCTGACGGTCTACGCGGCGGCTCTCATGACGCTCTGTGCCGATGATGGCAAGACCGCCTGCTGCTTTAACCTCGGGGCTGAGCTTGATATCGGTACCACGACCGGCCATGTTGGTGGCAATGGTCACGGCTCCGAGCATGCGCTCCTCAACGTGTTTGTTGCCATCCTCGTCGGTGATGGTCACGCGGCCCATGGCGCTACGGCCTGCTTCGGCCACAATCTCAGCCTCTTTCTGGTGATATTTGGCGTTCAACACCTGGTGAGGGATGTTGCGGAGCTTGAGCATGCGTGAGAGCAACTCTGAAATTTCTACTGATGTGGTGCCCACGAGTACGGGGCGGCCACTATTGCGCATGGCCTCAATCTCTTCGATGACGGCAGCATATTTCTCGCGGGCTGTCTTGTATACGCGGTCGTCCATGTCGACACGCAAGATGGGCTTGTTGGTAGGAATTTCTACAACATCAAGCTTGTAGATGTCCCAGAACTCGCCTGCCTCGGTAGAAGCGGTACCGGTCATACCAGAGAGCTTGTGGTACATACGGAAATAGTTCTGCAAGGTGATTGTTGCGAACGTCTGTGTTGCAGCCTCCACCTTAACATGCTCCTTTGCCTCTACAGCCTGGTGCAGACCATCGCTCCAGCGGCGGCCTTCCATTATACGGCCTGTCTGCTCGTCCACGATCTTCACCTCGCCGTCCATGACAACATACTCGTCGTCCTTGTTGAACATGGTGTAAGCCTTGAGCAGCTGCTGCAAGGTGTGTACACGGTCGCTCTGAACGGCATAGTGGTTGAGCATGTCATCTTTCTTGTCAATCTTCTCTTGCTCGCTCAGCGTTGTAACGGTTTCAAGCTCCGACAGCTCTGTGGCGATGTCGGGCAGCACGAACAGATCCTTGTCGTTAACCTGGTTTGACAACCACTCGGTTCCCTTGTCTGTGAGGTCGCAGCTGTTCTGCTTCTCGTCCACAACAAAGTAGAGAGGCTCCACACACTCGGGCATACGGCGGTTGTTGTTCTCCATATAATATTCCTCTGTCTTGAGCATTCCGGCCTTTATGCCGTCCTCAGAGAGGAACTTGATGAGGGGCTTGTTCTTTGGAAGAGCCTTGTGTGAGCGGTAGAGAGCGAGGAATCCTTCGTCAACGAGCTTGCTGTCGTTCTTCTCGGTACCTTCGCTGATCTTCTGTTTTGCTTCTGCTAGATATTGCGAGGCGAGCTTGCGCTGAACCTCAACAAGACGCTCTACGA
>OQVL01000972.1_pt1 | contig 16458 bp, 12 predicted proteins | sample 1691501 | NCBI WGS metagenome assembly OQVL01 (sample SAMN03418253, study PRJEB22391) | human gut metagenome | biome: human-gut; feature: organic feature; material: feces | host: Homo sapiens | place: Tanzania | collected 2013-01 | reverse complement strand
ATACGGGAGAGGAGTACCATCACCAAGGCTGCGCGTGCCGACTATCGCCACAAGAAGCAGTCCGGCGGTTCGGGTCAGTTCGGTGAGGTGCACCTGATAGTAGAGCCTTACGAAGAGGGCACACCCGTGAAGGAAGTATATAAGTTCGGCAACCAGGAGTACCGTATCTCGGTGAAGGACACGCAGGAGATTCCATTGGATTGGGGCGGTAAGTTAGTGCTTATCAACTCCATTGTGGGCGGTGCTATTGATGCACGCTTTATCCCCGCGATATTGAAAGGTCTGATGGACCGTATCGAGCAGGGACCGTTGACGGGTTCGTATGCACGCGACGTGCGCGTCATTATCTATGATGGTAAGATGCACCCCGTTGACAGTAACGAAATATCGTTCCGCTTGGCAGGACGTAATGCGTTTGCAGAGGCGTTCCGCAATGCCAACCCGAAGATATTGGAGCCTATCTACGATGTAGAGGTGTTCGTTCCGAGCGATATGATGGGTGATGTGATGTCCGACATCACGGGTCGCCGCGGTATGGTGCTGGGCATGGAGACCGAGAAGAACTTCACCCGCCTGAAAGCGCAAGTGCCGTTGAAGGAGATGTCGTCGTACTCGACCACGCTGTCGAGCCTCACAGGCGGACGCGCCACCTTCACTATGCACTTCAAGGACTACGAACTGGTGCCTGCTGACGTACAGGAGAAACTCGTCAAGGAGTACGCCGACAGCCAGAAAGAGGAGGAATAAAAGATGAATTTTATGAAAAAACAGACCGCCGGAAGCGGTATCACATTTGTCGCTTTTGTTCTGTCGATAGCTGCCATTATTGTATATTTTGTAAATATAAACAGTGTAGGATACTTTGAAAATGCTGCGGTTCCGGAAGCAGTGCTTTACAATGTGATAGGTATTGTTCTTCTTGCAGTCATTTTGGTGTTGTCACAGCTTCTTTACCACTATTCCACAATGAAGCGCTTCCGGAACCAGAATCGACAGACATGGAAGCCCTATCTATGATTACCCTAGCCAAATCTTTGCGAAGATCTTTTTTTAGTTCTTCGTCTGCCACTTCGGCAATAGCTTCATAAATGGCGCCTTTTTCCAAAGTAACAGCTTGAGCCGGATCGTCTTTAAGCCAGGCATAAACTTGAGAAGCAATATCTCCCGGCAAAGTTTTACATTTACCAGAAAGACGACGCAAGTCGGAGACAGCCCCGATATAATTTTCTTCATGCAAACAGCAGGCAGCACACAATACTGAAGCATCAGCTATGGAAACGCGATTATCTAAGAGCTTACGTCCTAAAGCTCTAGCTTTAAGGTAGTTGCCATCACGATAGAGAGAAATAGCAGTAGATACGGCTATACGACTAGCCTTAACTGTGACGGTAGACTCTCCCCCTGAAGTCTTGAATACGATCTTGCCTTCTCCGGAGTTACCACCCAAAGCAGTCATATCCAAAGTAAGCATAATGCGCTGATTGTTACTGGCAAATTCTTGAGGTTGAGCAATAATCCAATCTACGTCAGCGCGTAAAGTTCCATAAAGGTAGCCCCTGCCCACATTGCTGATATTGATAATAGTATCTACTTCATCATCAGCACATTCGACAGTTAAAGAATTGGTGGAAAGATTTAAAATAGGCTTACTGACGTAGCCGGAGGACTCCAAAAAGACTTCTAGCCCTACAGAACGTTGACGATTAGCTTGCCTGGCTTCCTTAGCTTTTTGGGCCAATTCTTCGTAGCCGTTATTTTCCAACCAATATTCAAAATCACCATTATATAAACAGCGTACGGAAGAATTCCAATCTTTATCAGCCTTAAGAATAAGCTCTTTGTCTGTAGAGGCTTGCCAATGTTTGACAGAATTGGAACTAAAAATTTTGCCTACAAAACGAGCCTCTAAGGGCTTTCCACATTTTGAGCACAAAGAAGCTTTATAAGGATTGTCGTTGCCGCAAGCTTGGCACTTCACAGTTGTGGGCAAGCTCAAAGTTTTAGAAACGGATTCAGAATGGGTGCAACGGCAACCAAAAACAGCACAACGCTCTATTTTATCCCAACATTCGTCATGATAAAGATAGCCACACTGACCACACAATGTGCATCCTAAAGCATTGCCGCTGCTCCCATCTTCATTCTGCTTGGCAAAAGGCTTGCCACAAACAGGACAAACTCTCTCAGATAGAGACATAAAAAACCTTCCGTTTCCTTTGCTTGGTCAGGGCCTAAAAGCCCCCAAAAAGCGCCTTCGGGACTATTCTTAAGAAGGTATTTATTACCTGCCTACCTTGCTGAAAGGCCTATTTTCTGGCTGTGGCCTTTAAATATGTTTTTATGTCTGCAGCCCAATTTTTACTAAATATTGGCAGGGAATCGCGCCTAAGCGTAAAAATCGCGCCAAGCGAATTAGGGGGAGGAGTTGGCAACATTGGAGATGGATACATGAGTAAAAAAATAGTAAAAGATGTAACCAAAGCCAATAGGATACGCAGCAGCAAGACAAACATGAAACTAGCTGCGCCCTTAGAGGCGGTACTAAGTCCCATCAACAGTTTTATGAATATGGAGACCTCCGGAGGTATCGTCCTCTTGTTAGCCACTATAGTAGCTCTCATTTGGGCAAACTCTATGCCTGAAAGCTATCTTGGCTTCTGGGGCACTCACGCTCGCATAGGCATAGGCTCTTTCAGCTTGGAGCACACGTTACTTGAATGGGTTAACGACGGCTTAATGGCCATCTTCTTCTTGCAAGTCGGCTTAGAAATAAAACGTGAAATGCAAGTTGGCGATCTCTCCAGTTTTGGCCAAGCTATTTTGCCAGTTATTGCCGCTGCCGGCGGTATGTTGGTACCGGCTATTCTCTTTAGTCTCTGCGCCATGGGCACTCCCTACACTCATGGCTGGGGCATTCCCGTGGCTACCGATATTGCTTTCGCTTTAGGCGTTATTACTATGCTGGGCAAGCGCGTCCCCAATAGTTTGAAAGTCTTTTTGGTAGCTTTAGCTATTGCCGACGACTTGGGAGCTGTTTTAGTAATTGCTTTGTTCTACAGCAGCAACATTAACGTAGCCGCTTTAGTTTCAGCTTTGGCTGTATTTGCTATTTTGCTCCTTCTTAACAAACTCGGAACCCGTTCTCTGCTTGTCTACTCTTTAGGTGGCATAATTCTCTGGCTTTGCGTGCTCCATTCCGGTATTCACGCTTCTTTAGCCGGCGTAATGTTAGCTATTACTATTCCTACCTGGACAGCTTTAGACAAAGATCGTTTAGCTAAAGCCATAGCCACTGTCCGAGACGTCTTAGACAAACGTCCCGACAACGAAGAGGGAGCTATAGGCGACACCAAAGTTATCTCTGCAGTAGAATTTTTGCACGAAAATGCCTCCAAAGCTTTGCCTCCTCTGGTAATTATGGAGCATTCAATTGGCACTTTCGTTTCCATGATTATTATGCCACTCTTTGCTTTAGCCAACAGTGGTGTCATTATTACCAAACTCGATCCCGGTTTCTTGAGCGACACTCTCACTCATGGTATTGCTTTGGGTCTGATTGTAGGTAAGCCGGTCGGTATTACTTTAGGTACCTTCCTCACTATTAAGTGCGGCTTAGCCAAATTGCCTCGCGGTGCCAATTGGATTCAGCTTTTCGGCGCCGGCATGCTCGGCGGCATCGGCTTTACTATGGCCTTATTTGTTTCTAACTTGGCTTTAGGCGCCGGCTCACACTTGGATACCGCCAAATTGGCCATCCTTTGCTCATCCACTACAGCCGGTATTTTAGGCTTTATTTGGCTTTATCTCCATCCGCAAAAAACTGATGGACAGAATAACGAATCTACCGAATCTGCTCCCAAGCAAGTTACAGAAGAAGCAACCGCTCCAGCTAAAGCTTAAAGCGATAAAACTTTTATCTAAATAACTGCAACACAAAAGGGGCCCGCAGTGGACTTTGGCGCTTAGCGCCAACCGGCTGCGGGCCCCTTTTACGTGGTGGCTTGGCCAAGAGCAAAGACAGAGAAAGAGCCTAATGGGGAGGCATTTCCTCATCATCCTCATCGGGTTGCTGCTTCTCCATAGTTACACTTAATAAGCGGCTTACACCTGGCTTGTCCATAGTCACACCATAAAGCCGTTGGGCAAATTCCATCGTTTTGCGATTATGGGTAACAATTAAAAATTGCGAAGAAGCAGCAAAGTCTAGGAGTTTACGCGCTATTTTTTCGACGTTGGCGTCATCCAAAGGAGCATCCAACTCGTCAAAAATAACTACCGGACTGGGCTTATGAGTAAGCAAAGCAAACAAGAAAGAAATAGCGGACAGGGCTCTTTCTCCAGAAGAAAATAGGGTTAGATTTTGCATTTTTTTGCCGGGAGGGCAAGCACAAATGTCTACGCCTGAATCTAACCAATCGTCAGGATCACATAGCTCAAGCTTGGCCCAGCCACCGCCAAAGATGTTTTGGAAAATGGCCGAGAAGGTGTGGTTCACTTGATTGAACACCTGTTTAAAGCGCGTAATTAAAGCTTGATCCATTTCGGCGATAATGCGTTTAAACCCGTCGGAAGCTTGCTCGATGTCGCCTATTTGACTATTAAGCTCATCCAATCTAGCTTTAAGTCGTTCATATTCTTCGCGTGCCCCCAAATTGACGCTGCCAAAATTGGCCAAATAATTGCGCAATTTAGTCGCCTGTCCCGCCACTTCGACAGCATTAACTTCACCAAATTCAGGTGCTTGCGTATCGTAATGGCTTTGAGCATAGTCTTGCCAGCGAGCTTGTTCAGCTCTAAAACGAGCTTGCCACGTATCTTTATTAACCATAGCGCTGCTCAACGCTTCTCCCAACTCTCGCGCCTGTCTGGCTACTTTGGCTTGTTCTTGACGCATTTGCAGCAATTTACCATTTTCTCGTTCCAAAACAGAAGAAGCCTCTTCCAACTCTTGGATAGCCTGGCGCAATTGCTCTTGTTTTTCGGCAATAGAACGAGTTAGATTATCCCCTTCACTTTGGGTACGCACCTGAGCAGCAACCAAACGCTGTGCTTCAGCTTGAGCTCTCTGCGCATCTTCATCCAATTCGTCTAAATTGCGTTGTAAATTGCTCAATTCGCGTTCTCTGGCCGCCAGAGCTTCCTGAGCACTTTTCAAATGCATCTGTTCTTCAATTAAACGCACTTTCAAGGCGCTGCGCTTAGCTGTCAATTGCGTTTCTTGCTCTACAGAAAGTGCCAAACGCTCATTTAATAAAATCCACTCTTGGGCCAAAGTTTCCATTTCCGCTTTGTGGGCGGCCAAAGTTTTTTCTCCGTCGGCCAAAGCGCCTTCGAGTGATTTTATCTCGCCATTTAAGCGATCGCGAATAGATTGCAAACGCATTTGTTCGCGCTCAACTCGCCGGTTTTCAGCTTCTAAATCAGCCAATTCTTGTTTAGCCAAGCGCTCTTCTTCAGTTAAAGTGGCCATTTTGGCTTCGGAAGTAACTAATTGTTGTTCCAGACGCTCTTCTCGGCGATTTTGTTCACTTAGTGTTTTTTCTAAATCGGCTAAATTGCGCCGCGCTTCTTCACAAGCACGCATTCTGACAAACATACCGGTCTTTTCCGTTCGGCTGACGCCACCGGTAACGGCGCCGACAGCAGAGAGAAATTCGCCTTGTAAAGTCACCAAGTGAGGCCGCCGCCCTTTGAAACGATCGTACAGGTTTAAAGCAGCCTCTAAATCTTTGACTACTAAAGTTTGGCCCAAAATTTGGCTGAGCACAGGACGCAATTTAGGTTCAAAGTCTATAAGCTCCAAAGCATAGCCAACCACTCCCTGGCGAGTGGGCAAAGGGATAGGCTCACTTTCGCGACGCTGCAAATCTAAAGGCCAAAATGTAACTCTGCCGACTCGCTCTCTTTTTAGGCGCTCTACCAAACGCGAAGCAGCGGCGCGATCTTTTACTACAATGTCGTTAAGGCGACCACCCAGAGCTACTTCCAAGGCCGTCTCCATACCTTCATGAACCTTAACCAGTTCGCCAATAACGCCAACCGTGCCGGGATCTTGCCATTTCATGACCGCCTTAACTGGCAAAGGCACGCCCACTCGCTCTTCCAAGGCTGCTTCCAATTCCATAACCCGACCATTCAAAGGGCGGCGGCGGCGCTCCAACTCGGAGCGTTGCGAGCGCAATTGCACAAGTTCTGAGCGCAGCCCTTTTAAAAGTGCAGCCTCATTTTCTCTATTTTCTTTAGCTTCGGCGCAGCGATCAAGCAAAGCTTGACGCTCTTGCAACAACTCGTTGACGCCTTCAGTATCGCCTTTAAGCTCGACTAACTCTTGCTGGGCATTTTGCAAACGTTTGGCGTCACGCTCAGCCTCATTTTTTAAGACTTCAGACTTAACCCGCAACTCTCTCTGTCGCTCTTCGTTGGCCGCTAAAGACTCTCGATAAGTACGTCCTTGGCCACCTACTTCTTGAGGCAATTCGGCAATTTTCTGTTGAATTTGCGAGCAAGCTTCTTCAGCTTGGGTACACTTCTGACGTAGCTCAGGCAACTGCTCTTTCAGCTTGCCCAATTCTTCGTTTCTTTCCAAATAACGGGCCGCCAAGCTTTGGGAATGTTCAGTTGCCGCCTGAGAGTCGCTTTCCAATTGACTTAATCGTCTGCTGACACCATCTTGAGAAGCTTTAGCAAAAGAAAGTTCGGCTTTTAAGTCGGCATTTTGACGATGCAAAAAGTCACGCTGAGCACGCCGCTCATTTTGCAATTTTTGCAAAGCTTCAACTTCTTCAGTTAAAGAACTTTGGCGTCGGTCGGCCTCCTGTGAGCTCTCTTGTAAGGCGGCAGTCTTTTCTATAGCTTCCTTAAAAGCCGACTCAGCTTTACGAAATTGAGCCCAAGTAAGCCGAGCTTCACAAAGTTGCAAATCGTCCTGGGCTTTGCGATAGCGCTCATAACGCGCCAAAGCCTTGCTGCTTTCAGAAGTACTTGCTTCAACTTCAGTATGTAAATCGTGCAAACGCACTAAATTTTGCTGCGCTTGCTCCAACTTGCGTACAGCTTCTTTGCGGCGAAAACGATAGCGGTTAGTGCCAGCCGTTTCCTCCAACATTAGCCTGCGGTCTTTAGGATCAGACGAAAGCACCATATCAACTTCGCGAGCTCCCAAAATATAAAAGGAGCCAGGGCCTACGCCTGAGCCCATCAAAAGCTCTTGAATATCTTTTAAACGGCAGGAAACTTGGTTGATATAATATTGTGATTCACCTTGACGATTAACTTTACGGGTTAAGGAAACTTCTGAAAAATCGATAGGCAAAGTGTGATCCTGATTATCAAAAGTTACGGTAACTTCACAACTTTGAGCCGGACGCCGCTCGGGAGAACCGGCAAAAATTAGTTCTTCTTGCTTAGCAGCACGTAAATTTTTGGCGCTTTGCTCTCCCAAAACATAACGCACCGCATCAGTTAAATTAGATTTTCCGCTGCCGTTGGGCCCTACAATAGCCATAAGGCCTGGAATAAATTCCAATTCGGTTTTATCGGCGAAAGTTTTAAATCCGCTCAGTTCTAATCTTTTGAGAAACAAAGAAAAACTCCATTTGCTAAGTTGTCAAGCACGTTGCCAGGATAAGCAGGCCCCCAAGGCAATCCCGTCAAATTTTCCGCTTGCGTCTCCGAGGACAATTTTGCGGCAGGTTTTACGCTAACTGCGGCGCACATTCCCCCTTATTTTGGAGAGAAGAAATAATCCCAGACGCTCCAGTTCAAAACAAAAGAAAGAAACGGAATGGTCAATATTACCGAAACTAAACATTCATTCGAAGATTTGCTTCCCGGCGCCCGCAACGCAGTACACACTTGTTTAAATGTACAACCCGGGCAGCACATTCTCATTGTAGCCGACGAGCATAGTCGCCGCATCAGCGATGCTATGGAATTGGCTGCCAAAGAAGTGGACGCTTCCTGTCGGCGCGTTATCGTTGAAGACTTAGGGCCGCGTCCTACTACCGCTTTTCCAGATTCCTTCCTCAATTCATTAAAAGGCTTGGATGCGGCTATTTATTGTGTTTTTCCTCAGCCTAACGAATTGCCTTCACGTATCCAGTTTACCCGAGCTATAGAAGCCAACCATATAAAATATGCCCACATGGTAGGCATTACCGAAGATATTATGTGCCAAGGCATGCGCGCCGACTACAAAAAAGTGGACGACGTCAGTAGACGCTTGCTCAATTTGGCTCAAAAATGCCGTACAGTGAGGGTAAAAAGCCGAGCCGGCACGGATTTGTTGGGCACTTTTCGCCCTGACTACACTTGGCGCAAAACTAGTGGCATTATTGAAGAAGTATGGTCAAATTTGCCCGGCGGAGAAGTTTTCACTTGTCCAGCCAGCGTAGATGGCATTTTTGTGGTTGACGGTACAGTTGGCGATCACTTTAGCGCTAAATACGGCGTTTTAAATAAAACGCCTATGACGTTGGAAGTGGAAGGCGGCTACTTAAAGAAGGCTTACTGCGCCAACAAAGAATTGGAAAGAGAGTTTCTGGAATACTGCCACCGCCACCCTTATTCTGACAGAGTAGGTGAATTTGCTATCGGCACCAACTTGGCCGTCTTTGAATTTACCGGCAACTTATTGCAAGATGAGAAAATGCCTGGTGTCCATATTGCTTTCGGCGATCCTTACGGAAGCCAGACAGGAGCCGATTGGTCTTGTATGACTCACGTCGACGTTATTACCCGCTCTTGCGATATTTGGATTGATCAAGAGCAAGTTATGCAACATGGCATTTTTATTTCCGAATCATTAGGAATCGACTACGCTTATCTTTACAACGATCAATCGCTTATGGAAGTTTACTCCTCCAATCCTGGTTGGAAGGATAACTAATTTTCCGTAGCTTCCCTGTATATGGACTCAGCCAAAGCCGCTCTTCTCAAGCTCTATAGAGCTAAAGAAAAGCGGTTTTTTTTTATTTTCTTTTCAATTTTCAGGATTCCAGGACGAGCCCGTCGTATGCAGGGCCTACAGAACCGCCGTTTTTCACTATCTCACATAGCGCCGGATAATCGGCCATCGCATCTTCAACATACTCTTGAATTTCAACGTGAGTCATCAGGTGGCAAATGTGGATAAACCAGGTATGCCACGGTTTTATCTGACCGCGTCTTATTCTGTCGCAGACGGCCGTGTATTCGTTCCATTCCAGTGAAGAATTGATAAAGGCGGCGGCGATTCCAAAAGACTCAAGCTGTGTTACCTGATCCTGCATCAGGGCAATGAGCGGTGAAATTACAACCGTGAGTCCTTCTGACAAAAGGGCAGGTATCTGGTAGCAGAGAGATTTTCCGCCGCCGGTGGGCATTACGGCAAGAGTGTCCCTTCCGTCCAGAACATTCTGGATAACGGTTCTCTGCAACGGCCTGAAACTGTCATAACCGAACACGCTTTTGAGAATCTGTTCCGGTGTACCTTTATAACCGGACTGGACAGAATCATCCTGTTCTACAGAAAAATCATCACCCGTAAATAAAAAAGAAGTCTGTGCCGACAAGTCGCGAATTTTTGCCATAAGCAGATTATAGCCGACTTCGTTCATTTATTGAACCTCCGTTTTTGGCATTTTTGGCTTTGGTACTTGAAAATAAATTAAAAATATGCTATAGTATCAAAACATGCCGGCTTGGTGAAATGGTAGACACGAAAGACTCAAAATCTTTTGCGCGCGAGCGTGTCTGAGTTCGAGTCTCAGAGCCGGTATATAGGGTTGCTCAAAAAGTTTGGGCAACCCTCTTTTTTTATTTTAAAGCATGCCCATGTCTGTAAGTGCATTTCCTTCTGCCTTTCTGAAGTCAACCGCTTCCTGCATACATTCTTCATCAATACAGAACTTTTCTGACATATCGGCTACAGTTCTTGCAACTTTCATGCAAAGTGACGCTGCCCTTGGCGAAAACCCCAGTTTTTCCTGCGCTTCGTTAAGTATTTTTTTTGCGCCGTCAGTACAGCGGCAGAACTTTACAATCTCTGAAGCATTGAGTTTTGAATTCCTTTTGCCCTGTCTTTTCCTTTGCGCACTTACAGCCCTTGCTACCTGCACACGCAGCTCTTCACTTGAAACACCCTTTGTATTTTCGCCGGCGTTATTGTCTGCGCGCACCCTCAGTTCAATCCTGTCCAGAAGGGGCGATGAAAATTTTTTCCAGTACTGTTCCACGGCTCTTGCTGAACAAAGACACAGTTTGTCGGTAGAACCGTAGTTTCCGCAGGGACAGGGGTTTGTGGACATAAGAAGCTGAAAGTCTGCCGGAAAAACACTCGTGCGTCCGGCCCTGCTTAGCGTAATACTTGCTGTTTCAAGCGGAACTCTGAGCATCTGCAGAACCGAAGTCCTGAACTCTGCCGCTTCGTCCAAAAAAAGTCCTCCGTTGTGGGCAAGTGAAATTTCCCCCGGAGTGCATTTTGGTCCTCCACCGCACATTCCTTCTATAGTAGCAGTCTGGTGCGGCTGCCTGAAAGGTGCTGTTCGTACAGAAGGAGAATTGTGGGGCAGCAATCCTGCAATAGAGTAAATTCTTGTAACGCTCTGAGCTTCATCCGGTGTAAGAAGCGGAATAATTGAAGGGAACCGCTGCATGCATAAAGTTTTGCCGCAACCCGGAGGACCGTATGCCAGAATGTTGTGCCCGCCTGCCGCCGCTATCTGCAAAGCTCTTATAAGTTTTGTCTGCCCGCGTACTTCCTTAAAGTCCAGTTCCGGACTGACCGGCGCAAAAAGAACTCCTTCTATGTTTACAGAACCTTCCGGTATTCCTGCCAGTGCGTTTGAAGAACCGCTTCTTTCTTTTTGCGTAAAAGCCTTGGAATCGTTAAGTGCGCAGAAAGCTTCTGAAAGTGTCTGTGCGCCGAATACACGCATTCCCGAAACTTCACGTGCTTCTTCTGCATTTGCTTCGGGAACAATGCACTTTCTAATACCACCGGCACAGGCAGTGCAGACAGCAGCATGAACTGCGCGTACAGGTCTTATATTGCCGTTAAGTTCAAGTTCCCCCATGACAAGAACAGAATCCCCCGTATCTTCAGGACTTTCGGCTGTCCACATGCTGTCATCTTCATTTGTTTCGCGGGAGTTTTCCTTTGCACCAAGAACGGCCACTGCCACGGCAAGATCAAAACCCGCGCCTTCTTTTTTTAAGTCAGCAGGTGAAAGACTTATCAGAACCCGTTCCGCAGGAAATTCAAACCCAGAATTCGTTATGGCGCTCCTCATCCTTTCACGTGATTCCTTTACGGCACCGTCTGCAAGTCCTACTATGTCTACGGCAGGAATTCCTCTTCTCAAGTCAACTTCTACACTCACAAGCGAGCCTTCGTATCCGAATGGTGAAAAACTAAAAATTCTCATAATTGTTAATATGTCCTCTGTTATATATATATGCCGCGTTTTTTCATTTTCGCAAAATAAATGAAAAAAAAATTGAATTCTGCTATAATTTAAAAATGCTTGACATAACAATTTTATGCCGCGTCGTGGACAATTACGGCGACATTGGCTTCGTATACAGACTTGCGCGAGAACTTTCATCACTTTCTTCTATAGAAAAGACCCAGATAAGACTCATCGTAAGTGATTTGAAATCCTTTAACGCAATGGCTCTTCCACCCGGAATTTCTACATCGCTTGCAGTACAGAATTACAACGGCTGGAAAGTAATAGACTGGAATGCCTGTGCCGAAGGAAAGTGTGAATTTACAGAGCAGCCGCCAAAAATTATTCTTGAATGTTTTCAGTGCGGGCGTCCTGAATGGCTTGATGAAATTTTATTTTCTGCGCAGACAACACAGACTGTTCAGATTGTAAATGTTGAATATCTTACTGCCGAAGACTGGGCCGACGACTTTCATCTTTTGAAATCAGGAACAAGAAGTGCACTTGTAAAAAAAATAAATTTCATGCCGGGCTTTACAAAAAAAACAGGCGGCCTTGTACTGGACAAAAACTTTGTTTCCTGCGTGCATTCAAAAACAGTGGCTCTTGAGTGTCTTAAAAAGTATGCTTCAAAAAAAACTGTCGCTCTGATAGAAGACACAAATTTATTCCGCGTGATTGCGTTCAGTTATGAAAGGAATTTTGAAAATGAAGCGCGTGCCCTGTCTGAGTTCGCCAAAAATTCAGGACGAAAACTTCAGGTTCTGCTTGCACCCGGATTGGGAAATGTTCCATTTAAAAAGGCTGCAGCTGCCTTTAAAAATATTTCTGTTTACGACCTTGAATATCTTCCGCAACTTGCATGGGACGCTCTTCTGACACTTGCAGACTTTAGTTTCATACGCGGTGAAGATTCGTTTTCAAGGGCATGTCTTTCGGGAATTCCTTTTGTGTGGCACGCTTACCCTCAGGAAGAAGAGTTTCAGCTGGTAAAGGCAGACGCTGTCCTTAAGCGCATGGAACCGTTTTTTTCTGCCGGGAATATGTCTCTGGTAAAAAATGTTTGGCTTTCGTACAACAGAAAACCTTCAGTAAAAATGTGTGATGAAGCCTGCAAAGTTTACAATGAATGTACAGACGCTGGGTATATTCCGCTTTTGAGAATTCTTGAAAATTACGGCGGAATAAAAAAATCATTTGCGATGTTCGCACAGTCTCTTTTTGCAAACGGAAACCTCGCCCAAAACCTGCTTGCCTTTTTGCAGAACAGCGTGCAGTAGGGGTGGGCGGCAGACGTGTCTTAAACTGAATTAAGTTTTCAGTTCAAATTTACGCTGTTTCGTGATATTCTGATAAATAAGAAATTCCTGTCAGTAAAAATGACAGAAAACGAGTCTGCAATGTCAAGAGGAGAAATTATGCTGAACATAATTTTTGGAAAAATTGATGACGTTATTTACAATACAAGCGTTTTCTTTAAAAACACATATGAAAAAGAATGGCTTTTGGAAGAAGAAACAAAGCAGATGATTCTGGACATAGACAAATCCAAAGTTTTGGGAAACGGAGCAATAGAAAGTCCCGTTTTGGGAATTATTCCTCCTACATCTCTTTCTGGTGGTGTAAAAACCCTTATTCTGATTTCTCATATCAAAGATAAAATTTTTAATGCATCCAACTGCGGAAACAATTGTGCTTTCTGGCTTTTGAAAATTGCAAAAGAAAAAGATATTACCATAAACCTTCGGCATTTAATGGATTTTGGCAATGGTGAATTTGAAATCAATGTTGTAAATAAAAACAAAATTGTACATTCAATGAATGAACTTTTGGAAATTGTCGGGGATTTATTATGAAAGGCTCATTTTCAATTTCAGTTCAAAACAATACAGTAAAATACGCATTTTCTCTAAAACGGAATATCACCATAATTCAGGGTGACAGTGCAACAGGAAAAACAACTCTTGTAGATTTAATCCGTGAATACGAACAGAATGGAACAGATTCCGGTATTTCTCTTTCCTGCGAAAAAAAATGCAGGGTTTTGGAAGGAAACGACTGGAACAGTCATCTTTCACTGTTAAAAAACTGCATAATTTTTATAGATGAAGGAAATAGATTTGTAGAAAGCAAAGAGTTTGCTTCAGAAGTAAAAAAAAGCGACAATTATTTTGTTATCGTAACAAGAGAAGGTCTTGAAAATCTTCCGTACAGCATAGAAGAAATTTACGGAATCCACACTTCAGGAAAGTATTCCGATTTAAAACAGGTTTATCACGAGTTTTATAAAATTTACGGAAACTTTAATTTGGAAAACAAAATACAAAAACTGATTACAGAAGATTCAAATTCCGGTTTTGACTTTTTTAATTCAGTTTCACAGAAAAAATACATTTGCGAATCAGCAGGTGGTAAATCAAATATTTACAAAAAACTTCTGGAATCAGGCTCAGAAAATGTTCTTGCAATAGTTGATGGTGCTGCTTTTGGTTCTCAAATGAATCTTGTTTCAGAATTATTGGAAAAAAGAACAAATCTTTCTCTTTTTGTGCCTGAAAGTTTTGAGTGGATTATTCTGAAATCCGGTGTTGTAAAAGATGTTGAGAAAATTCTTGAACATCCTGAAGATTTTGCAGACAGTACAGAGTTTTTCAGCTGGGAACAATTTTTTACAAAACTTTTAACAGAAAAAACAAACGGAACATATCTCAAATATTTAAAACGAAAACTCAATCCCAATTATCTTTCTGATTCAATAAAAAATAAGATTCTGAATCTGGACTTGCTTGCCTTTTTGCAGAACAGCGTGCAGTAGGGGCTGGCGGCAGACGGTTGCAATTATATGAAAATTTGTGTATACTAAAGTAACTCTTTTTATAGGAAGAATTAAGATATGTTATCAACTAATGAAATCAGAGTCGGAACAGCCTTTATGTATGAAGGCGCACCTTTTATCGTACAGCGCATGCTTGGACAGAAATCAGGACGTGGCGGAATGGTCACTCGCCTTCGTGTAAAGAACATCGTTACAGGTTCAACACAGGATCTAGGTCTTGATGCTGGAGAAAAATTTGATGATGTTGATCTTGAGGAAAAGAGCGTAAAACTTTCTTATGTTGACGGCGATACTTTCCACTTTATGGATCAGGAAACATACGATGACGTTCCTCTTTCAAAGGAAGATCTCGGAGACAACGCAGGATACATTTCTCCTGATGATGATTATGATGTTTCTATCACTTTTTACGAAGGAAAGCCGGTTGGAGTAAATCTCCCTGTTAACGTAACACGCACAATCACTTACTGCGAACCTGGAATCAAGGGTGATACATCAGGAAAGTCTACAAAGCCTGCAACTCTTGACACTGGAATGGAAGTTAAGGTTCCTCTTTTCTGCAATACTGATGACCGCATTGTTATCGATACTCGCGACGGTTCATTCGTAGAGCGTGCAAAAGACAAATAATCAATTAAGGCTGCCCGGTCAGACTTTGTTTCTTCGGGCGGTTTGTTCTGGCCCCCTAGCTCAATTGGATAGAGCGACAGCCTCCTAAGCTGTAGGTAGCGAGTTCGAATCCCGCGAGGGTCAATACTCCTGTTCTGTTACGGACAGGAGTTTTTTTGTTCTTATTTTATTCTCTGTAAAAGTATCCATACTTTCATTGCAGCCTTTTGTGAAAATATTTTTGACAGAAAGTGGGTCAACTTTGTGAAAATTCCAAAGACAGAAATATCTTTGCCACGGTCGGCATCCTTTAGTGCTTTTGCTGCTGCTTTTGAAGCATCTGTAATTCCCATAAAGTTGGTTATTGTTTTTGCAGCCCCTGTTTGTGCGCGTGAAAAAAAGTTTGTCTTCATCCAGGGCGGGCAGACGGCAGTTGCAGTTATTCCGGTTCCTTTAAGTTCAACATTGAGGGCGCGTGTATAGTTTCTTAAAAATGCTTTTGTTGCGCTGTAAATGTTCATGTACGGCAGCGGGAAAAACGATGCCTGTGAAGCAATGTTTATTATGCGGCTACCTTTTGCCATGTAGGGCAGGCAGACAAGTCCTGCTGCAACCGGCGCGCCCATGTTAAGGCTCATCATGTTAATGGACTGTTCCGTGCTTAAGTCTTTGTACGAACCGAATTTTCCGTAACCTGCGTTGTTTACAAGGTATGCCACGCGCGGCTTTTCTTTGGTGAGCATCTGTTCAAAAAGAGAAAACGAACTGCTTTCTGACAAATCTGCACTTACCGTACGTATTTTTGTTCCGAACTCTTCTTTAAGAAGATTAAGTTTTTCCTGATTGCGTGCAATAGCCCAGATTTCATCAATGCAGTCTTTTTTTAGAAGAAGCTTTACAAATTCTTTTCCAAAACCGCTGCTTGCCCCGGTAACAATTGCAATGTTTTTTTTGAGTCCTTCCATATTTTCCTCTGAATAAACTGTAAATAAATATTTCCTTAATGAAAATCTAATACAGCGCCTTTAGATTCTGTCTATCGATTAGAAAATAATTTATAGGAGATTTCTATGAAAATCAACATGAGAACAACAGAAGCTGTAGTTGCAGCTCTTACACTTGCAGTTTCTGCAGCTTCTGCAGAAGGATTTTCTGTTGCAGGAGACATCCGCAGCGGTATCGAATTCGGTTTCGGTGATGATGCAAAAGTAGTTTCAACATCAGACTACCATGACGGCAACTACTACGGAAACGGAAACACACGCCTTCGTCTTAACTTCAAGTATGAGAATGGCGATGCAGGAGCTGTATTCCGCTATGAGCATAAAGCCGGAAAAGCATGGTTTGATCAAGAAAACGCAAAGTATGCTATGGGATATGCAAAGCTCTTTGACGGAATTCTCGTTGCAGAAGCAGGAAAACTCAAGGACCTTTACACAGGTTCTGACGGACAGGAAGGATACGGTCTTACAGATATAGCTTCTGCCGGTGCTTACGGTGCAGGATTTACACTTCTTCCTATAGACGGACTTGCTGTTCAGGCAATTGTTTCTGACGGTCTTGGAAAAGGTTTTGAAGCACGCA
>OQVL01000971.1_pt1 | contig 16458 bp, 16 predicted proteins | sample 1691501 | NCBI WGS metagenome assembly OQVL01 (sample SAMN03418253, study PRJEB22391) | human gut metagenome | biome: human-gut; feature: organic feature; material: feces | host: Homo sapiens | place: Tanzania | collected 2013-01 | reverse complement strand
CGAGAAGGTAAATCGCGCCAAGAAAAGAATGGAGAAGGAAAATAAGCGTCTTGCGTCGCAGTCGATGTCGATTATAATAGCCTTTATTGTTCCGTCCGCTTCCACTGCCGAGCGGATTTTTATTTTTGTGTCCAGTCCGGGGTGAAAATACGTTTTCTGCTCCTGTTTTGTAAGCAAAAGCTTTACAGGTTTTCCCGTCAGAAGTGCGGCAAGAGCCGCCTGGGCGGCAAGCGTTGTCGTTCTCCAGATGCCGCAGGTGTTTTCGGTCTGGGATATTGTCTTTTGCACTACAATTTTGTCTTCCTCAAGGTTCAGAACCTGGCTTAAATTTTTGGAAAGATATGAAGGCCATTGGGTTGTTGTCATTACATTAAGTTTCTGACCTTCCTTGTAGCAAAAAACGCCGTTCGGCTCAATCCATTCCGGGCAGACTTCGTCCATTGACCATGTAGAGCTTATGTCGAACGGACTCAGGGCAAACTCTTCGTCCAGAATCTGGGGGTCTTCAGTAAAAGAAAAAAATCCTGAGGTTACGGTCCGTTCTGCGATTATCCGCTGCGTGTGTTTTCCGGGATTTATGTTTTCAACTGCGTCCTCAATTTGTTCAGGCTTAGTATAGCTTGATTTTTTTGTTGGTTTTGGCATTGCGTCAAGGGAAGGCAGCACGTTGACCATGTCGACAACATCGGCAATTTCTGAATCATCAGGAAGTTTTGTGTCCTGCCCGGAATCCTTTTCGGAAGCGGAATTTTTTATAAATTCTGAGTGGTTGAGCTGCTGCGCGACTTCCTTTATTTCCGGGGATTCTACAGTTGTGACGTCAAAGGTGATTTGAATTTCCTCTGCGATTTTTCTTACTTCAAAAAGGTTTGGCCCTGTAACGATTCCTACCGGCTGCCCTTTGTAGTGGACTTTTTCGTTGCAGAAAATTCTTGTGTCTGTTCCCATTGTCGAGATAAAATTTTCTCCGGGTATATCGCGCGCTGAAAAAAAACAATATCCTTCCGGCAGGTCTGAAAAATTTATGTTTGTGATTTTTCCGCCTGCTTCAGGGCTTCTTACCAGCGCCGCATAAAGCATGTCGTCTTTTATGCAGTCTATGAAAAAATTCTTTGAGAGGTAAGAATGTCTTCTGCTTCTTTTTTTTGAGGTTTTCTTTGTTTTTTCAGTTTTTTCCGCAGTTTTTGCTTTTGCGGTTGCTTTTGTTTCTTCAGACATGATTTTCCTGACCTGTTCTTGTAATTTCAGAAATCACTAAATCAGCCATTTCTTCTGTCATATCGGGCCACAGAGGAATTGAAATTGTCTGGCTGTAGCGTTTTACCGCTTCCGGAAAATTTTCCGCCGTAAAATCCGGGTAGAGCGTTTTCCAGTAAGTAAAGTAGAATAAAGGAATAAAATGAACGGAAATTCCGATTCCTGCCTCCTGAAGTTTTTTTGCAAATTCATTGCGGTTTATTTTTAGTTTTTCCGGAACAATCCTTATAAGGTAAAGATGCCATGCGTTTCCCTGGCCGTCCGGCGGAGTCTGGATAAAATCAAGCCGGCTGAACGCTTCGTTGTATTTTTTTACGATTTTTATTCGTCTTTCGTAGAAATCTTCCGCCCGTTTCAGCTGTTGTACTCCGATAGCCGCAAGAATGTCCGGCAGGTTGAATTTGAATCCAGGGGCAATAATGTCGTATTCCCAGCTCGCGCGCGGAGAAGTGTAGCGGTCCCATGTTGTCCTGTCCATTCCGTGCAGTCGCATTACCGTCATTCTTTCTGCAATTTTCTTGTCGCGTGTGCAGACCATTCCGCCTTCCGCGGTTGTTATTGTCTTTGTAACGTAAAATGAAAAAACTCCTGCATCGCCGATTGTGCCTGCGTAGCCGATTTTTGTGGGGCTTGGAAAAGCATGCGCCGCATCTTCTATGACTTTTACTCCATATTTTTTTGCAATCCGGCATATTTCTTTCATATTGCAAAGGTTTCCTGCGATATGAACCGGAACAATAGCCTTTACGTTCCTGCCTTCCGGAGAAATAAGGATTTTTTCAACTTTTTCCGGGTCTATGTTGTATGATTCTTTTTCTATGTCAGCAAAATATACGTCCGCGCCAAGATGCCTTGCGCACGCCGCCGTTGAAACGAACGTGTACGGAGTTGTTATGACCGCAGTTCCCGGACCGACACCGCACGCTTCCATTGCAAGAATCATTCCGCTTGTATTGCTGTTCACGGCAAGGCTTTGCACAGGTTCTGCCGAAAGCCCAAGCTCTTTTCGCCCGTCAAGCATTTCAGGCTTGGAATTCATTATTTCAGAAAACTTTTTTTCAAATTCAAGCGCGTATTTTCCTGTTGTAAGCCAGCCGGAATTTAGAACTTCCAGAACGGCTTTTTTTTCTTCTTCTGAAATTGAAGGACGCGAAAAAGGAACTTTCAGTGAATCTGCATCAGACATATTTTCTCCCATAAAAATCTTGAGTTAGTACGTAAAACTGCCAAGTTTTTACAAAACTTGCGGCGAGCCACGGATGCCTCCCATAAAAATCAGCCGGCCGCTGTTTCTTCATTTCTGTTTTTTTCTGAACAGCCGTCATAGAATTCTTTTAATGATGGAAATTCGGAGCATAAAACAGATAAAAGATATTTTTTGTTTCTATATAATGCCGCGTTTTCTGGTGAATTTTCCTGCAACAGGCAGACTGGCAGCAGTTTTTTCAAAAGACTTGCAAGGCGTTCAGGTTCAAATTCAAGATTTTTAAGTTTTAGGATTTTCGCGTATTCAGTTTTTGCAGGTTCTTCCTCTTTTAGCCAGAGCGGTTCGACCGCGCGTTCTCCCCTGCGTTTTCCTATTATTTTTATTTCAATGTCTTTTTCCGGTTCTAGGCCGCTGAATTTTATTATTTGCCTGGCAAGATCGATAATCTTTATTGGTTCGCCCATATCCAGAAGGTACGATTCGCTGTTTTTTCCTACGCCGCCTGTTTTAAGAACAAGGGAGCAGGCTTCGGGAATTGTCATAAAATATCGTTCCATATCTTCCGATGTAACGGTCACAGGTCCGCCGTTTTTTATTTGTTCCATAAAAAGCGGAAGAATTGATCCGCGGCTTCCAAGGACATTTCCGAAGCGCACGAACATAAATTTTTTTTCGCTTTTTTCATTGTTTTTGCTGCCTGGGCAGCCTTCGCCTGTGCAAAAAGATGTTTCAGAAGCCTTTTTTGCCGCATCAAGGACAAGTTTTTCGCAAATCATTTTTGAAACTCCGTAAACGCTCACGGGTTCAACCGCCTTGTCTGTGGAAATAAGCACAAAACGTTGCACGTTATATTTCAAGGATGCGTCCAGAAGATTTTTTGTGCCGAAAACGTTGTTTGCAATTGCCGCTACAGGATTTTCTTCCATAAGCGGAACGTGCTTGTACGCCGCGCAATGAAACACAACATCGCATTTTGTCTGGTTTATTATGTAATCAGTGTAGTTTCTGTCTGTCATGTCGCCGATGATTGGCACGATGGACGCTTTTTCGCCGACTCCTTCCGACTGAAGAAGACGCAGCTCGCGGTCAATCTGATAAATTGAATTTTCACCGTGTCCGAAAAGATAAAGGCGTTCCGCTCCGCCGCTTAAAAGCTGCCGGCATATTTCAGAACCGATTGAGCCGCCTGCGCCGGTTATAAGAACTCTTTTGCCGCGGAGATATTCAAGGCTTTCCTTTAGGGAAATTGTTACCGGCGTTCTTCCCAAAATATCAAGCGGGTCTATTTCGCGCGTCTGGACAAGATGCGCAGAGCCTGTTACAACCTGGCTTATGCCCGGAAGAATCCTTATGTTTTTGAAACCGCAGTTTTTAAGAATTTCATAGATTCCGCGGATTTTTTCAACAGGCGCAGAGGGAATCGCGATAATTGCTTCATCCTGCGATTTGCAGCGAAGGACAGCGGCGATGTTTTCTATCGGTCCAAGGACAGGAATTCCTTCTATCTGAGTTCCAGTCAGTTTCGGGTCATCGTCAAGAAACGCGCTTACTTTTCCGAAAATCTTTTTTCTTTTTATATCATCGGCAATTGTCTGTCCGGCAAAACCTGCGCCGATTATGTAAAGATTTTTTTCATTCTTCAAAGACATAGTTTAATTCCCACTAAAAATAATTCTATCACAACTAAATCAAAGTAAAAAGATATGATTGTGCTAAACTTGGATTTCTATTTAGACGATATTTTAAAAGAGAAACGAAAACAGAGTGGGGTGTTCTATGGGGAAAAAAAATCTGATGGCCGCGTTTGTTATGACTGCCGCTGTTGCCGCAAGCTTTGCAAAAAGCCTGTCTTTTCAGATTCTTCAAAAAAATCAAAAAACTTAAAAAAAAGCGGATTCTGGCGCAAATTCTGTGTCATTTTAGACACAAAAAATTTGTCAGAAAAAAAACTGAGTCAAATTTCCCCGCCGCAAAAAAAAGATAAAAAAAAGTGCGTCATTATGACACACTTAAATAGAATAATATGGAAATTTAAGACCGCCGGAATAAATTCTGACGATCTTTTTTCATTTTATAAGAAAATAAACTTACTCTACAACAGCGATGATATCAGAGTTCTTAAGAATAAGATAATCTTCACCGTCAATTTTTATTCCGGTTCCGGCATACTTGTCATAAAGAATCTTGTCACCGACCTTTACAGTAATTTTTTCATCTTCTGTTCCGGGACCTACAGCCTCTACAGTTGCCTGCTGGGTTTTTTCCTGTGCTGTATCAGGAATAATAAGTCCGCCGGCAGTCTTTGTTTCTGCCGCAACCTGCTTTACCAATACACGATCTGCCAATGGTCTGATTTTCATAAAAATCCTCCAGAATTAAAACTATTTTGAAAATTCAGCATGTTCATCCAGTATTACCCGGAATTTCACGCTTTAATCTGCATTTTCGTATTTATAAGTTACAAAGATTCGGGCAAATAGTCAAATTTTTTTTATTGTCTTTGGGACTGTATTTTTCTTAAATAAAGTGCAGCCTTTCTGTGGGACGGGTTAAGCGAAAGTGCATACTGAAGGGAGCGTATTGCAGACGCGTTCTGCTCATTTTCATACTGAACGCAGGCTGTTCTGTAAAGGATTTCGGCCTTAAGGGTTCCTGCAGGCGTTATGGAAGAAGCTTTGTTCAGATATTCAAGGGCACGCGAAGCCTCACCGGAGTCCTCACATATTGCAGCCATGTTTACAAGTGAACGTATTACACTTTTCCTTGTATCCGGGGAAAAAGCAAAGTCCGCAGGCTTACCGTACTGACTCTGAATTGCATCATACAAAGAAAATGCTTCTGATACATTGTTTTTTGAAGCAAACCAGGCCGCATATTCCCTTTCCCAAAGTTCACAGTCAGAAAAATCACAGCCGGCACCGTATTTACCGTAAATATAGCCATCAAAAATGCGGCCGGCATCCTCTTCATTACCCGCCGCGTTAAGTTTTTCTACTGCATAGCGCACAACCGGCTCCGGGTATGAAAAAGTTCCGTCTTTGGCGTTGCTTTCGCTGTTTTCAAGAAAGGTCCACACTCTTGGCAAAAGAAGTGCAGAGCCTTCACTTTCATGAATATAAGAATAAAGTTTTTCTGCAAGAACACTCAGAGCGGCAAAATCCCTTCCTGCAGCTTTTTCTGATTCTGCAGCCTGCGTAATGTGCAAAAGTGCATCTTCTGCATAAACCGCAGGAATTGAATCCTTTTTTTCCATAGAGAGAGTTTTCAGTCCAACCTGCCTGAGTTTTTGAATCAATTCAGATTCAGGAGGTTCTGCTGCCAGATCCAGCGCAAAATCTGAATAGCAGGCAAGAACACGTTCATTCACCGGAAATTTTTCCAATGCCTCCGAAACATACTCATACCGTTTAAGTTCATTGTTCTCACGAAATGCATATGAAGCCAGATTAACATAGGCATTAGCTAAATCAGAGCGCACAGATTCATCTGTTTCAGGAACAGAAGCGGCTGCCTCAGTCAAAGTTTTGGAACAAAGCGCCGAACTTTTATAGTCCTCCAAAAGATAATGCAGGTCTGACTCAAGGGAAAGCGCTTCAAAATATGCAGCATAATCAGCGCCCGTTGCATAAGAAATGTCTTTCGTTTTGAGAACATCAAGACTTTCTGCAAAAAGCCCTGAATCATAAAAAACTTTTGCCCAGAAAACTGCAGAACGGCCGTCATTTACCCCGTCCTGAAAAAGAGACACTGCCTTTTCAAAGTTTCCGTTCTTCAAATAAACGGCTGCAGCATTCATAATCCACCGGGAATCTTTTGAACCGTTCCACGCATTCAGGTAAACCGGAACAAAACGTTCTTCCTGAAACACGAGTTTTTTTTCGTCTTCACCGGCAGAAGAAAATTCAGTATAAAAAGCTTCACTCAGAACCGCTTCTGCCAGTACAGACGAATAGGGTGTATCAGACAGATTCTTTGCAACAGAAGCAGCAAGTGTATAATTATTTTCAGAAATAAGAATATCGGCATAAACAGCGCAGATTTCGTTATTTTCGGGCAGACTTTTATAGGCACGTTCAATTACTTTTCTTGCAAGTTCGTTTTCGCCAAGAATTTTGTATCTTTTGTAAACAGCAATTCTTTCAAAAGAACTGTATGAGTGTTTTTGGGCACGTTTCAATTCAGTCATTGCATCAGAAACATTTCCCTGTGAAATACAGTTATCTATGGAATTAAGAATGGCGGTAAAGGAGTCGCCTTTGGAACGGGAGGAACATGAAATAAAAAACGACACCAGCAAGGCCAGTGCCGTAATAAATACTTTTTTCAAGAAGCAGTCTCTTTGCGGATATTGTCCAGCACTGCATTAATGAACCTGAACGAGTCTGTTTCGCCGTAATCTTTTGCAATGGCAATAGCTTCGTCAATAACAATCGACGGATGCACATCTTTTTGAAAAAGAAGTGTAAAAATGCTTATTCTAAGAATTGCAAGCGAAACTTTGTTTACACGCTCAAAATCCCAGTTGTCTGACAGATGCTTTTTTATAAGAGCGTCTATTTCTTCCTGATGGTTAATCGTGCCCGAAACGAGAATACGGGCAAAATCATAACTGTCTGGTTCTGTCTCAGAGCCTTCTTTTTTATCCCACTCAAAGCGAAGAAGTTCATCAAGCGGAACTTCACCGACATCATGGGAATAGAGAGCCTGAAAAGCCAGAATGCGTCCTTTTCTTCGTGACACTTTTGTTTCCTTACCAGTTAAGCAGTTTTACAAGATCATCACCGGTTTTCTTGCGTTCAACATTTTCCGGAGTATCCAACTCTTCAGCTATCTTCTGTACAGATTCGGAAAAATACTGGCTCTGCTTCTGGGATGTAAGATTCTGCTTGATGTAGTCATAAACAGTTACTGTTGTTTCAGGCTGAACCACATCGCTCAGAGCAAGCATTTTTGCATCAAATTTTTTGAGAACAGCATAGAACTGAAAGTCAGTGTCTGTTTCTGTAATTTCACTGACAAATCCAATGTCCTTGCCGAAAAGCTCTATAATTTTGTCATAAGACCAGCCAAGCTGCTGTGCCTGCTGTGCAGTTTTGGCTACTGTAAGATCACCGGCTCTGTATTTTTTTCCGTTGTCTTCAGAAACCTTCATCTTGGACCCCTGTTTGTTGTCCTTAACATACTGGTTGCGAAGGTCAGTGGCAAGAGCGCGTGCTGCGACCTTGTCGTCACCTGCCGGAACAATAACAAGGAAAAGTTTGAGCATGTCATTCCATACAAAAGTTGACTTGTTCATCTCGTAGGCATTGCGGATTTCATCATCTGTTGCAGCCACTTTCTGAAGCTCGTTCTGCTTTTTTGTATAAACATACTGCTGTGCAATCAACTGGTTCTTGAGATAAGCCTTGTATTCGGCTGTACCCATTCCGCTGTTTTCCTTAAGGTATCCGTCCAGAGTAAGGCCGGTGCGCTGTTTGATAAGATCTTCAAGCTGTGCTTCAGTAACAGAAGTACCAAGCTGCTGGCTGAATGTATTAAGGAAAGCACTTGTCACCTGACTGTCGGTAACAGACATTCCTTCTTTTGCCGCTGCCTGAGTAATAAGCTTTTCGTCAATAAGATTCTCGAGAATCTGCTTTTTCTGGTCGGAAGTCAGTTCCTTTATTCCGTAGGGCTTATACTGTGTAAGAACAAAATTTGCTCTTGTCTTAAGCTGTTTTAGAGTTATTGTCTCGGATTTATTCAGCTTCACAACTGCCAGCGGCTGAAAGTCATTCTGTGCAAAAACACCTGCAACAGCCGAAAGAAGAAGTGCAAATCCAATAGCTAATCGTTTCATAAAAACCTCTGCAAAATTTTTAAACGCACGAACACGCACGATTCTTTTTAATATAACATTTTTTTTGCTGTTTTGTTACAGTCTTTTAAGGCAACCTTAGTCAATAACAGCCCTGATTCTTCTTACTCCTGCAGAAGAAGACTGTTCCTTTACAATATGGAAATGACCGATAAGTCCCGTATGCTGAACATGTGGTCCGCCGCATACTTCCTTACTGAAGTCACCGATTGTATAAACAGAAACCTGTTTATCGTACTTTTCACCGAACAGGGCTCTTGCACCTGATTTTTTTGCAGCTTCAAGATCCATAACTTCCATTGTTACGGGAAGATCTTTTGCAATCTGTTCGTTTACGATATCTTCAACCTTCTTTATTTCTTCTTTTGTCATTGCCCTTTCAAAAGAGAAATCAAAACGCATGCGCTCTGAAGTAATATTTGAACCCTTCTGTGCAACCTGCGGTCCGAGTACGTTGACAAGTGCCTGCTGAAGAAGATGTGTTGCAGTATGATATTTTGTAGTTATCTCGCTGTGGTCAATAAGTCCACCCTTGAACTGCTGTCCGCTGGTGTCGCGTGAAAGTTCCTGGTGCTTCTTTTCGGCTTCCTTGAATCCTTCAACATCAACTTTCATTCCGTTTTCTTCGGCCATTTCCTGTGTAAGTTCAATTGGGAATCCAAAGGTATCGTAAAGACGGAATGCCACACGACCCGGAATTATCTTCTGCGGGTTTTTCTGAAGGTTTGGAAGAAGTTTTTCAAATTCAGCCTCACCCTTTTTGAGTGTGTTGAGGAATTTCTTTTCTTCGTTTTCTATTTCTTTGAAGATAAAATCTTTGTGTTCTTCAAGTTCAGGGTATGCATTCTTGTATTCTTCCACTACAACAGCAGCAGGAGCGGTAAGGAATGTTCCGTCAAGGCCCAGTTTTCTTCCGTCTCTTACAGCGCGACGGATTATGCGGCGAAGAATGTAACCTGCACCCACATTGCTTGGTGTAACGGCCTGTGGGTCTCCAAGAATAAATGTTGCAGTTCTTACATGGTCTGCAATTACGCGGAATGAACGGTCAATTTTTTCGTCAGTTCCGTATTTTTTTCCAGAAAGTTCTTCTATTTTGTTTATAATAGGAACAAAAACGTCTGTGTCATAAACAGTTGCCTGTCCGTTAAGCATTGCTACGGTTCTTTCGGCACCCATTCCGGTGTCAACACATTTTCTTGCAAGCGGAGTGTAATGGCCTTCTGCATCCTTGTTGTACTGCATGAAAACGTTGTTCCAGATTTCTACGAATTTTCCGCAGTGGCAGCCGGGTTTACAGTCAGGTCCGCACTTTGGCTTTCCTGTATCATAGAAAATTTCTGTATCGGGACCACACGGACCTGTCTGACCGGCAGGACCCCACCAGTTGTCTTCTCTTGGCATAAAGTAAATGCGTTCGCGCGGAATGCCCATTTCTTCCCAGCGTGAAGCCGCTTCGTCATCGCGCGGAATTTCTGTTCCGTTTGCATTTTCGCCTTCAAAAACTGTAACTGAAAGCTTTTCTGAAGGAATTCCAAGATATTTTGGATCTGTAAGAAATTCGTAACTGTACGCAATGGACTCCTGCTTGAAATATGCACCCAAAGACCAGTTTCCCAGCATCTCAAAGAAGGTAAGATGAGCCGGGTCTCCGACAGAATCTATATCTCCTGTACGGACACACTTCTGGTAGTCAGTAAGTCTGGTTCCCGATGGATGCGGTTCGCCTAAAAGGTACGGTACTAGCGGCTGCATTCCGGCAGTCGTAAACAAAACTGTAGGGTCATTATTTGGAATAAGTGATTTTCCGCTGATTTCAACGTGTCCCTTTGACTTAAAAAACTCAATATATTTTGAGCGAAGTTCATTAACGGTCATAGTAGTTTATAGTAGAATATACTGCCGTTTTAGTCAAGAAAGTAACAACAATCGCACGTCTGAGGTTTCTTTGTGATTGTCGGAGAAAACTCGGTTCTTATACATATTCACAAGCTGGCTTTCAGGATTCAAAGCGTCATAAGGAGCGTCAAACCACGCAGCCACGCTGATCGTTCCCCGCATGTTCCTTTTAGCCAGATGGACAATCAACTCATCACGCAGAACTTTATTTTCACTGATAGTATGCTTTAAATATTCCCCAAAAGATTTGCCAACATAGACGATATCGTAGAATTTACAGACCATGAGGGACCTCCTGATTTTTATTTGGCCGTTACCTTCTAGCCCCAGAAAGAAATTTCTTCCGATACATCACGAATTTTTACTGCCCTACCCTTTACGGTTATGGAACATTTCCAAACAACGCCAACACGCCAGCCGTATTTTTGAAGCTGCTCAATTTCGGCCTTATCACGCTTTTTGTTGCGGTCGATAAATTAAAGCTGTTTTTTTGTTATCATTTTTCAGCTCCCCTACCTTAACCAGTCTTCTTCAAGCAGAAACTGTTCAATTCCAATATATTGAATTCCCTTGTCATCCTGCCAGGGTTCAATATTGTCTTTAACTACCACTATCTTGCTGAAAGAATCATCAATACGGTTAAGAGAAGCTGTTTCATGCTCTTTTTTCTGTTCATCATCAATACTCAAAGCTGACTGTATATAAAATTTCTTGCTTCCAAGATTTGCTATAAAATCAACTTCCAATTTTGAACGCCGGCTTTTGCCTTCTGAATCCTTGTAGTTATATTCAACAACTCCAACATCAACGTTAAAACCGCGGAGCTTGAGCTCGTTGAATATAATATTTTCCATAACTTTTTGAATTTCATCCAAAAAACATAGTATTGTTTTGCAGAATCTTTTGTACATTCCCTAAAGGACGTGTCTGCAAGTTTTTTTTGGAAATTTTTGCGTATTTACACAAAAAGACCTATTTAGCCTTTTCAGCACATAAAACAAATTTCAACTCCTTTGCCGGAAGTGTATAGGTATATTTCTCAAGTTCTTTCTTTGACATTTCTTCTATTTCTGAGGGAACAGAATCAATAACAGGTACCTCTTTGTTACCAGCTCCAAGACTGTTTATTTTTGTAACCGTCAAACCAACCCTATTAGCAAAAGATAAAATCTTGTCATAAACTTCTACCCGAGGGCGTAAAATTAAAAACATTTTGCAAATGGCTTCTTGAGAAAAAAGAACGTAAAATTCTTGAAAGCTCAAAAACAAAGCAGGCAATGAATTACTGTCTGAACCGCTGGGAAAACCTGACGCGTTATCTGGATTATTCATTTCTGACTCCGAGTACCAACGAAGCGGAGCGCACTGTAAGACCGTTTACGCTGCTTAGGAAAAATTCGTTGTTCTACGGAAGCGGGAAAGGTGCCGAAAGCAGCTGCTGGATTCTGACATTGATTGAAACTGCAAAAATCCACAATTTGAGCCCGGAAGATTATCTGCGTTGTGTTTTTGAGCGCGCGCCTTATTGCGAAACAACTGAAGACTGACAGAAACTTTTACCGTGGACTATTAAAGCTCCGCCGTTCTTAGACTTTACGGTCGCCCATACAGCCTGAACCAGCAAAGACCTTAAAAGAGGATTCCCCTGTTTAGTTGTATGACCAGACCTGCATATCGTACAGGAGTTATCAACTTTAGGTACAAATCCAATAAAATTGCTTACCTGATGTGCATTATCAAAACGTTTCACATCACCAACATAAGCTACATAAGCAAGGGCTGTTATTGGTCCTATTCCAGGAACAGTCATTACTTTCTGTATCTTTTCATCCTTCTCAACTTCTGCATTTATTTTCTGCAAAAGCTGAGCAATCTGTTTTTCAAGAAGCGTCAGCCTTTCTATAAGTCTTTCAGCTTCTTCTTTTTCATATCCCTTGAGCAGAGGAAGAATATTGTCTCTATTCTTTTCACTGCTCATGTCTTTTCTGACAAACTGTGTGTATCCGTTATGCTCAAAGATTGCATGCAGTTTGTTTATCTCTTTTGTTCTCTGGCATTTAAGCGAGCGATATTCACTTAATAGCTTTCGTCTCTCCCATTCTTCATCACTTGGAGGTGTAACTGTTGGAAGTTCATCTTCATCATGATTCTTCAGAAGTTTTGCAAGTTTCATAGAATCTTCTTTATCAGTTTTTCTTGTGCTCATATATATGACTGCAAGCCTTCCTGCATTCATAATACAAACTTTACATCCAACAGATTTTCTGATTGCCCTTTCAATTCTGAATGCCAGATTACATGCCTCAATTGCTACTGCATCATCTGCATTCAGTTTTTCACAAAGCTTATCGATTCCCGCAAAATCAGTTTTACCTCCGGTTCGAGTGATTTTGCCTTTCTGGTCAACGATACACATTTCATATGTCCGTTTACCCAAATCGATTCCAATAAATCTTCCTGCTACTTCCATTTTTGTCCTCCAAAATATAAAATGAGGACTGGAGAGCTATACGAGTGCGTCGAATCACCGTTCTCCTATCCGCGGTCTTGGGGATATACCTCAAGCCGCATTTTGTTATACGATGGCTGGCTTAGACAGCGACTCCTTACCGAGATCTTGCTTCTCGCAATTTATTCTGCCTTCCACCGGCTCTCCAGATCCGTCAATCTAGAGTACTACGCTTTTCTCGTTTTTTCTAACCTGTCTAATCGTAACGACTCCTTTATAAAATAGAGCCGTGAAGCATCTGCTTGGAATGATAAATAAGTTGTTGTTCTGCTTAAAAAAAATATTTCAAACAATTACTTTAATCCATGGGTACATATTGAAGACAAAATTTTTGTAATACTTCATTCTCATCAAATACAAAAGCGACTTCTATGAAATCGGGTAAATAATGGATATATGATAAATTATTGTTTTTATCTTTATAGTCAAATTCAAGTTCTTCCCCAAGAATAGATTCGATTTCCTGTTTTTTTGAATTGGCATTTATTTTTTTGCTATTAATATCTAAAACAAAATCATTTCCAAATACTGCAATACAATATGGCATTCCTGTTACTCGATATGTATAAACAGTAAAATTTTCATATCTGTGTTCTTTCAGTTTCTGCCTTATCAAAATTTATTGATGAAATAAAGTTTCCTATTAGTCCAAATTTGATATTTCTTCTTCAAGGTATTTCTTATATTTTTCATCCCATACTGCTTTAGTAAAAATCGTCTTGTATTCTTTTAATCCAGGAAAAAATCTATACCGCTCAAAATATATTATATGATTTTCTAAATCTGCATTTTTAACCCAAGTATTTTCATCTACAAAATTTAATAAATTTCGTAATTCCCCATCCCAATATTCTAAGATACATTTTGCATTATTCATAGCCAAACCATGATGAATAATCAATTCCTGTTTTCCATTACCGTTTAAATCACAAATCCAGCCCTCATTAAATCTATTGCCAAGAGTGGGACATTCATAGCAACTCTCTTTTTTAAGTAAGGAAACACAATAATTCTTGATTTCGCAATGCTCAATAATTTCTTCCGTCTCGTCAAAAATAAAAAGTCCTAAACTTGTCGTCCCAAAAATTGATTCCCGCCTATATTCTTCCTCATTAAAGAATACTACAACCTCAGTTTTTCCTATGTTGGCGAAGTTTCCGAATACATACTGAACAATAAAAAGTTTATGTTGTCTTGTTAAATTCTCGTTTACTAATTTTAGTATTTTTTCGTAATTTCGAAGCATGAAATTGTCGATTTGGCCTTCTTCCCCATAGTATATAAAATTATAAAGTTGATCAGGATATACTTGTCTGTAATCTTTTCTTGCCCATAATAAACAAGAAATTTGAAAAAGAAAAATTAAAAAAATACTTTTTTTCATTAATATTCTCCTGCTGTTCCGAATTGATTGCTGTCATAATAAAAATGAACATCAACATTGGTATATCCATTACCAACAAATGCACTGTTTGTACGAATAACGTTAGTCCTTTCTTCTGCCCCAATATTATTAAGCATAGGACCTTTTATTTCGTCATATTCATATCCAGGTCGTACTGTTGCAATATGTCCGCTTCCACCAGTAGTATTTTCTCTTGCAGCAACAACAGTATACCCCTGATTTGCCAAAGTTTGGGCGCTCTCAGCACTAACTTCTGTTATGGAGTCATTTATATCATTTGCAGCATTGGCAAGATTTACAGCCGCTTGATTGGCGTTTGTATTATAACCATACGGATCGTTTCCATACATTGCCATTGCAAGATTAGGGGCTGCATCTCTTGCAATCTCGAAAGTTGCTTGATTACACCAAGTTGCATTTGGATTCATATTTCCAAATGGGCCTCCTCCTCCTTGCCTATAAATTGGATTTTCCATGACTTGATCTTGAACTGCAATTAAATTATCTATCGCACTTACAGGTGGCTCTGACACAGGTTCTCCAATATTTTGACCGGTTACGACATAAGGATCAGAGCTTGGATTTCCATAATTATCAAAAAAAGGCATATCTGAGATTCCTACCTGTGCAATCCATTTGCTTTTATCATTTTTTAATTCAAAAGGTTCTGAATCATTATCAACTTCAATTCCTTCGTGCGCTATCTCTATTCTTTCAACTGCAAAATCGCTTCCAAGATTTGTTACCAGCCTTGGTCCTATCCACCGGCACGGAAATGCGCGGTAGAAATTCCATCGTTTCACCTCGTTTCCCTCTGTGTCTTTTAATACCACAGATCCGTTCTTTCTTTCCAGCTTCCTGTTCTCAAGGCACGTCTCCTTGAACCAGTTGAAAAGCGAGTCGTTCTCAGTTATCCCTTTCTCAAGGATTAAATTTGGAAACCGCGTCCTTCACATTTCTGGAACCTCGCTGTCTCTATTCCGTCAATCTCCACAGTAAACAGGTAAGCCCTTAGTTTTGAATCATCTGACATTGTTCTGTTTCTCCTGACAGTCATTAAATTGTCTTATTTGCACTGTTTTACCATTGATTTTTAGGTTAGAACAAATATTTTCATATAATTCTTGAAAGTCTAAGAGATAACCTGGTATTTTGCCGTCTTTTTTTTCCAGCAGAAGAAATAGGTCATGGCGGGAGTCTTTGCTTTTCCAATAAAGCCCATCATCTTTTTTGTCAAAAATATCAGTTAATTCTGATAAGCATTCTTTTTCGGATTCTGAATATCCACATTGCAGAATAAACTGATATATATCATCTCTGTCAATGAAATATATATGATACGTAAATATTGCGTCAGCTTTTAAATTTTCTATTGAGGAGCAAAAACTTGTTTCGCCGATTACCATATTATCCTGCCTTAACTTTCTGTAAGATTTGGATTCTATAACTTGTGGAAAATAATCATATAAAATAAATTCAGAGTCAGAATTTAGATACATCAAAATATCGCTTTTTGTTATATCATTGTATTTGTCTAAATGATTTTTAATGCAATGTGAAAGTAGATACGGTCTTTCGTTTTTTAAATCACTTATTTTTTTTGCGTCAATTCTGTAAACAATTTTTGAATTTGCTCCGAATACAGGCTCTTTTTTTGACAGAGTTTTTAAATCTTGAGCGTTATTTCCAATCAAGTCTCTTAAGTTGTTTTCCGCAAACAAAGAAAATGTGCTTAGCAAAATTGCAAGCAAATAAATTTTTCTTTTCATTCTATTCTCCGTTAGGTGTATAAGTTAATGTTCTCGTAGGACCTAGTCCTCTTTCTTGTAAATTAGTGTAATCAACCGTTCCCGAAGTTCCAGTCCATGGATTATAATATGTATTCTCTCCATTTGAGTTGGTAAAATGGTCAGGCACTCCATTTCTATCGGGATCCTCCGCATAAATAACAGCAGTCGGAGAGCTGCCTCCATAAGAGAAACGTCCTCCTTGTCCTGTAGTTCCCCACATGTCATTCGCTGCGCCCTCCCAGCTATTCACATTTGCGTTAACAGATGACACATTCTCATTATTAACCGCGGCACGTACAGCAGCTTCCGCTTGCTCATTTGTCATCTGTTTGCCTGTATTTTCCGTATATTGCTCTGAAAGTTCATTTAGCAAAGATGTCACTGCACAAGCATGTTCTCCAAAATAATTGCCAAAGGTAGCGGAAAAATCTCTTTGTTTAAAATATTTTGGCTGAACTTTCGGATTATCAACTTCAATTCCTTCGTGCGCTATCTCTATTCTTTCAACTGCAAAGTCGCTCCCAAGATTTGTAA
>OQVL01000969.1_pt1 | contig 16463 bp, 10 predicted proteins | sample 1691501 | NCBI WGS metagenome assembly OQVL01 (sample SAMN03418253, study PRJEB22391) | human gut metagenome | biome: human-gut; feature: organic feature; material: feces | host: Homo sapiens | place: Tanzania | collected 2013-01 | reverse complement strand
AAGAAGATAGAAGTAGACACGACTCAAGGTTTTGAGCAATGGAATCAGTTTATTTTCATTACTGCAAGCCCTGTTGTAATGCTAAAGATCTTTGCATACGGGTACATCTTTCTTGAAAGGTTGAAGATCTCCTGTAAAACTTGTCGTTATATCTCCTGCCTTCAGATGGTGCTCTACACTTACAATCATATATGCACCCTTGAACATCGGAACGTTGTTCAATTGGAAATACATCATTGGCATAATATTCATACAGCCCATCATCTCTACCGTACAAGTATATGAGCGGTTAGAAAATATTGCGTACATGTCCTGACCTACTCCTTTTGGATATATTGTGTCTCCATGCGCTCCCGTATTAGCCAATTGCAACTGATTCATAATCGAGTAATCCGTTACCTGTGGATTATCCATGTTTAGACTGATACTTTTGAATAATCCTTGATTTTGCTTTCCATATGTCACTCCAAAAGCAGGAATGCTTAACGATGTCTCGTTCTCATCCTTCGGTGTCTTGAAATATTCAAGGCTTGTAGGATATATATTACCCCAAGTGTCCGCCAAATCTACCTTGTCATCAGCAACCCTGACCGTCTCCTCTTCTCTTGAATCCAAAAATTTAGAAACGTCATGAGTATACATCAGGATATACGTATTTCCATACCCCAATGTATTCTTGTTGTTTTCGCCATAAAGCGCATGAGGTTCAAACATTGACTGCAACGCCTCTGCGTTATAGAAATTGTTATATACAGGCAAGGCTAAAAATAAAAGCTCATTATCGTGCGCAACATCTGACATGAATTGGAATATTGACTTGTTCGTATCATCATTTCCCTCTATTATGTCCTTTATCCTGTCATAAAGTTTCTCAGGATGCACATAAAATTTCTGACTTATATCGTTTTGATATGAGTCCAAGAACAAGAAATTGCCATATTCTGTAGCCTTTTGGTCATACTGTGTTGCACTTTCAAATCTCTTCTTTCTCTCGGCTATCTCCTCTGACGGTGATTTCAATGAAAAAGATTTTTCGTTGAATGTTACAAGCCATTTGGTATATAGATTTGACAGTGTGTAGTAGGTACTTGTCTTTTGTTCAAACGTTGTTTTAGCAGTGGAATCGTCCTTGCTTTTTTCCTCATTGTTGGCTGCTCCTGTAGATTCCTTTTCGTTATCATCATACAAACCATATAGCGTTGCTGCAAAAGAGTTGATGAATTTATTCATACCGTTTTTGAAGATGGTAGTGCTTTGCGGCTTTATTTCATATGTCATCTTCAATTTTCCAATAGGTACATCCTCAACATAAAAATCTATGATTCTTCTCTGAATATCTTCAGGCAATGCCAAAACATTTTTTTTAGAATTACCGATTTGCCACAACTTTCTTGAGTTCTCAATTTTATTGAATTCGTTGAATTCATCCAATAAGGACTTAAACCAACTATCGCACCAACTTACGAAATATTCTTCGAGTTCAGTAAAATCTTCCTTCTCCAATGTAGCCCATTCGCTAATATCCAAGTTGTCGGGCATACTGTCCTTAGATAAAAAATTACCTTTAGCTTTTAAATCATAAATAGACGGTATCGGATTGTGAAAAAATTCTTTTTCATCAGTAAGAATCTTCGTTTTACTGCGGTAACGCATTCCACCAATGTAAAGTGTAAAAAACTTAGGATAACTCTTTATGAAACTCTCATCTATATATTTAGGAACTTTATCATAGTCGCTTGCATTATATAATGAGACTAAAAATAACAGTCCTTGCTTGTATAGTCCTTTCTCTGTGGTGCCCAATTTTTTATAATCATCATCATCAAAAAGATTGATAACGTTCTTACTGTTGTCCTCCAATTGTAACAGCGGATACTTACAATTCTGAACACGGCCGTCGTAAGATGCTTTCAGCCAATCTATAAACTCGGTGTAGTCAGGACATTCCTGAGGATAGTAGGCTATATCAAATGTCCTAATCTGTAATCCTGTCCCTTCTGCATCATCATAGTATATGCGTCCGTAATTTTTGACATTATGTTCAACAACTGTATCTATGTTTAATACGGCAGCAGCCTCTTTTTCTTTGAAGAATTTTGCTCTATTATCATCAAAACGTGTTATCTTGTTTACATTTTCGTCTGTTTTGAGAGTGTTGTCGCTGTTTCGGCGGATTGGGCTCTTATATACGAGCGGGAATTTACCCTTATTAAGTGAGAGTTTTGCCGTATCACCAATATAAGGGAATATAAATTTGTCGCCTGTTCTCTTTACAAATTTCCCGAGCCTTTCAAATGCTTTGTCACTATCCTTGAGAATGTCAAAAAGATTGCGTCTCAACTTAGGGTTTGCGTCATGAAAATTCTGTGCCTCAGTTGTAATGAAAGTGTTGTCTACTTTCCTTCCCATAACTAACGCCGAAATTATTCTTGCGTAGAAATAATAATATATCAAAGCACATTCATCATCTTTAGATGAAAACTCTTTTTGGTCATTGCCGTATTCCGAATATGGATTATATTCCCTATAGATATCGCTCATTAAGGTAGGGATAAAATTCCCGACAAATTTTTCATCCTGTGTAGAATTAATTACCGTATTGTCTGTCGTTGCTGATTTAGGTGCTTCTGCTGCTGCAAGTATATTCTTTGTCCTGTTATGACAAGACGTAACACCATTAATCAAGTCTTCTACAAACTGTACTTCAGGAAAACTTCTCATCTTGGCATTCTTGCCTGGATATGTAAATTCTCTCTTGTTGTCTTTTCCTTGAGTATAATAGCCAAAGAACGGTGGAAGAATACCGTCAGAGGTAATATTTGTTTCATCTTTGGTGATATAATCACTTAGTTTTCTGTTATCATCAACGGCATCAACTGTTTTGTTGACAAAATGGATGAACGTATCCAAATGGGCAAAGATCATTCTGAAAATATTTTCCAATGATGGCCTGAAGCCTAATGATGCAGAAATAGAGTCCGACAAATCCTCATTTGCGGAATCCATTAGGCTTTCGTTGATTTCACCATCCAACTTATCGTACTTTTCTTCAATCTTCCGTGCAAAGTCATCCTTCCATAGAATACAATAATAAGTTTGGTCTGTAATCTTACTTATATTGTTCTCTATGAACTGCTTGAAAAGTTCTATGCGTTTTTCTCTTTCCTCATTAGGAAATCTGTTGTATATTTCCCCGAATTACATTAAAATAAATTTGCTTTATCGGGAATAACGATAAGGCGATTATAACACAATCGTATAATAATTGCAATTATTATAAGGAGTTTTGACGATGACAAACGATATTAAAGTTGTTATTGAAGAGTTGCTTTTTTACGCAGGCAAAAACCTTGATATGTACGAGGAAGATTATATTCTGAGAAGGAATAACCTTCTGGACCTTCTGAAAGTGGACGCTCCCGCCGACGCGCCCGTCGATAACTGCCGTCCTTTGCAGGAAATTCTGGACGACGTCAACGAATACGCAGCGGAACACCACCTTGCCGAAGAATGGGAAAAAATCAACTTCGAAACCCGCGTCATGGGGCTTCTTATGCCGATGCCGTTTCAGGTTATCACCACGTTTGAACAACTTGCCGCAAGCGATCCCGCTCTCGCGACGAAATACCTTTACAACCTGTCCGTCAACAGCAATTATATAAGGAAAGTCGATATCGACAAAAACATCGGCTGGAAAGTCGCGAATCCGCGCGGCGATATTATGATTACCATAAATTTAAGCAAGCCGGAAAAAGACCCGAAAGCCATTCTTGCCGCAAAAAACGCGCCGCAGACCGCATACCCCAAATGTATGCTCTGCAAGGAATGCGTCGGGTTTTCGGGCAACGCCGCACGCCCTGCCCGTCAGACTCTTCGTACGATTCCGATTATCCTCAACAACGAGGTATGGCATTTCCAGTTTTCGCCATACGTATATTTTGAAAACCACTGCATCGCGCTTTCGGACGAGCATCGCCCGATGCACATCGACGCCGATACCTTTGAAAGAATGTTCGACTTTGTGGAACTCTTCCCCGATTACTTCATCGGCAGCAACGCGGATTTGCCCATCGTCGGCGGCAGCATTTTGTCGCACGACCATTATCAGGGCGGCAGTAAGGTATTGCCCGAAATGAGCGCGCCGTCCAAAAAGTTTTTCACCCACAGTTCCTTTGAAAACGTCAAAGTGTCGATTGTCGACTGGTACAACAGCGTGATCCGCCTTGAAGGAAAAGACAGGAAAGAAGTGAAAGAACTTGCCGCGCATATCCTCAAATGCTGGCGCGAATACAGCGACAAAAACGTCGATATTTCCGCAAAGACAAGAAACGAGCCGCACAACACCGTTACGCCGATTGCAAGGTTTAACGACGAAAATCATTACGTAATCGATATGATTTTGCGAAATAACCGCACAGACAAGGCTCACCCGTTCGGTATTTTCCACCCCACGGAAGACCTGCACAACATCAAAAAAGAAGGCATCGGGATTATCGAGGCGTTGGGACTTTTCATTCTTCCGGGGCGTCTGTCGTCCGAGGCGCACGGTATCCGCGATATATTAACCGGCAAAACCCCGCTTGACTTCAAGGCATTGTCAGACGAAAGCAATCCTTTGAGCAAGCATATCGGCATGATCGCGCAACTTGCAAACGACTTCGGCACAAGTCTTACAGAAGAAGAAGCGGCAACCCGCGTCACCGATTACATCAACGACGCCTGCGTCCGTATTCTCGATTGCACGGCGGTGTTCAAGCACGACGAAAAAGGCGAGCAGGCGTTCGACCGCTTTATGACCTACTGCGGATTTTAATATGAAACTCTGGATAAAAACTTACGTCGGCGACAAAATCACAAACTCGATAGTTTTGTCGAAAAAAGGCGTTTCGCGCGACGTTTTCGATGAAATGCTGAAAGAAGCGGTTGACGCTTTCGACCTTTCGACGCCCGTCGTATTGTCGCAACACTTTCACCATTTCGCAAATTACAACAGCGTGAAATTTCTGCCCCGCGACTTTGTGGAGCCCGTCGATTTCGACAAGCTCGTCGTGGAAAACGTAAAGGAAGACTGATTACTTAAAAACGAAAGGGACTGTTCGCAGTCCCCTTTTTTTACGCTTAATATTCTTCGACGATTTCCGCAAAGTAAAAATTGTGGTAATCGGGCTTTTCGCCGTATGCTTTTTTCACGAAAGGCGAAATTTCCTGTCCCGAAAAGTCCATGACCTGCAAAACCTTGCATTCGTAATACGCCCCGCACCCGTCGATAACGTAGGTGTTCACTTTTTTTGCGGGCGTGATTTTAAGGTTCAAATCTTTCACCTTATCGCAATCCCGTCCAGACTTCGTGCCGCAATACAAAAGTTCTTGTTTGTACTTATCGCCAAAAGGCACGCACAGCGTGAATTCCCGTTTCTCGTCGATAATACCTTTTGTAAATCTGCTGTCGCGCACGGGGACAACCGCAACTTTTTTGCCCCACATTTCTCCGAAGAAGCCCCAGCTTGCGGTCATAACGTTCGGTCTTTCGCCCGCGACGACGAAACAGCCGTGCGTGGTATAGTTTTTCAGCATTTCTTCCGCATTTTTGAATTCTGCCATAAATATCTCCTTAAAAGTGTTGTCAAATTAAGTTTTTTGTGTTATAGTGCGCTTGATGGTTTTCGGAAAACACATCAATAAAAAAACCGAGGTGCTTTGTGAAAAGGATTCCCGTTAAAAAAATCGCTTATTCCGCCGTGGTCGCGGCAATGTATTTCGCGCTGACCTTATTACTGCAACCCATATCGTTCGGTCCCGTTCAGTTCAGGCTGAGCGAAGCGCTTGTCATGCTTCCTTATATTATGCCCGAAAGCATTCTGGGGATAACGATAGGTTGCGCCGCCGCAAACGCGTTTTCGACCTTCCCCGTGTACGACGTGATTTTCGGCTCGCTTGCGACGCTTATTGCCGGCATACTGACGTCAAAGATTAAAAACGCCTGGCTTTCCGGGTTGCCGCCGGTGCTTCTCAACGCGCTCGTATTGCCGCTTATGTGGTATCTTCTGGGCACGGACGCGGCGTACTGGGTAAATCTTATTTCGATTACTCTGTCCGAAGCGGTCGTGATATTCTTCATCGGCGTGCCGCTTGTTTTGCTTATCAAAAAGAAAGTGCCGTCGCTTGTGACGAGAAAGGCTTTTCTGGACGAAACCCCCGCCGACGAAACAAAAGAGAACTGACGCATTTGTGTCGGTTTTTTTTGTTATCACAATATATTGTAAATTTTCAAAAAGCGCGTATTTTTGCTTACCGTTCACGCGCGATTCGTGCTATACTTTCACTTACCGTTTATTATACGCCTTTGTAACGAAAATTACAAGGTCGATTTTTTTTGAAAGGGTTATAAAAATGTCGTTTTGCAAGTTTTCAAGCGATTATCTGATGGAGTCGTTCACGCTCGTCGATAATCTTTTTATGAATGAATATCTGCCCTATGCCGAAGAAGGGTACATAAAGGTATACCTTTATGGGTTATATCTTTGCACAAATCCGTCGGGACGCGACAACTCGGTTGAAAGTTTCGCGAAAGTCCTTGATATGGACGAAGATAAAATCCTTGAAATTTTCAAGTATTGGCAGGATCAGGGGCTTTTGGAAATCATTTCCGTGAACCCGCTGGAAGTCAGATATTTGTCGATAAAAGGCGCAAAACAGCCCCCGAAAAAGTACGCTTCGGGGAAATTCGCCGACTTCAACGTGGAGGCGCAACGACTTTTCAACACCCGTCAGATTATGCCCAACGAGTATTTGCAGTACTACGACGTGATGGACAGCACGAAAATTCAGCCCGACGCAATGCTTATGATTATCCAGTATTGCATCAATTACAAGGGCACGACCGTGCGCTATCCTTACATCAACGCCGTTGCAAGAAACTGGGCGCGCGAAGGCGTCAGGACTGTCGAGGACGTGGAGGCGAAACTCAACGAGTTCAACTCTCTTGACGAAGATATGCGCTCTCTTATGCGCGCTCTCGGACGCCGCGGTTCAACCGATATCGAAGAAAAACAAATGCTTGTCAAATGGACGAAAAACTGGGGCTTCGATATGCCCGCGATACTTTTTGCGGCAAAACAATGCAAAAACAAAGGCGGCTTCAAAAAACTGGACGTCGTCCTTGACGAATATTACCGTCTGAATAAGTTTACCGAGTCCGAAATGAGCGAGTACGTCAAGGAGCGCGAACATTACCACGACCTTGCCGTAAAAATCAACCGCACGATCGGCGTGTTTTACGACAGCCTGGATTATATTATCGAAACGTACGTCAGCCCGTGGCTTTCAAAAGGCTTCGACGACGACGCCCTGCTCGACATCGCGAAATATTGCTTCACTTCAAACGTCAAAACCTTGCAGGGTATGAACCTGACCGTAATGCACTTTTATAAGGAAGGCTGCATCACGTCCGAATCCATACGCGATTACATCGACAGACAAATCCAGAACGACGAGTTCATCAAAAAAGTTTTGTCGCTTGCCGGGACAAACAGGTTCGTTTCGCAAAACGACCGCGAATATTACCGCGTCTGGTGCACCGAATGGGGCATGCCCGACGACCTTATTCTGTACGCCGCGGAACTTTCCGCAAACAGCCGCTTTCCCCTGCAATTTATCAATAAGCAACTTGCAAAGTGGCACGACGCGCACATAACCACGCTGGAACAAGCCAAAAAATCGGCAATCGCCGTCGAAAATCCGAAGTCGTCGGCGAAAAACTTCACGGAACGCGAATACACTAAGGAACAACTTGACAGCATCTTCAAAAACGTTCCCGACATCGAGGAATACGACATATGATGAAAAGCGGAAAAATCGTCCTTGCCGTTAAGGACGAATACAAATTGAAACACGACCGCGCGGTCGAAGTCGCCGACAATAACCTTGCCCGCGCAATGGAAAACGACGATTTCAGACGCATAACAAAAGAGCTTTCTTCTTTGAACTTCGACGTCGTATTAAAACAGGCAAGAAAACAGGACGCGTCGGACGAACTTCAAAAAATAAAACATCTTGAAAAGGAGCGCGCCGCAATCCTTAAACGTATGGGCATGCGCGAAAGCGACTTTTTGCCGAAATTCGACTGCGAAACGTGCAACGACACGGGCGTGCTTTCGGGCAAATTCTGCGATTGTTTCAAAAAGCGTTATTACGAAACTTTATGCGATTATCTCGGCATCGGGCAAATCCGAAATGTCACGTTTTCCGACGTGGATTTTTCAAAAATCAAGGACGCGAAACAAAGAAAAAAGTTGGAGTCCAACTATAAACTTTTCAAAAAATATTGCGACAAATATCCTTCCGTGAAATATAAAAACGCCCTCATAATGGGCGGCACGGGCGTCGGCAAAAGTTATCTTATGTACGCCGTCGCAAACGAGTTTATGAAAAACGGATTCAGCGTTTTGTACGTTTCGGCAATCAAACTGAATTCCCTTATGCTGTCGTACCACACGTCGTTCGTGTCGGAACGCGACGTATACCTTGCCGACGTCATCGACTGCGACCTGCTTATCATAGACGATTTGGGAAGCGAGCAAAAAATCAAAAACGTTACCGACGAATATCTCTTAAAGATACTTGACGAGCGCGAAAAAGCCGATAAACCCGTGTTTGTGACAACAAACCTCAACGAAGAACAACTCAAAAACTCTTACAACGAGCGCGTTTTCTCACGACTTTTCAACGTGAACAAAACGATTATTTCCAACATTGACGGCAACGATTTAAGGCTTTTCTGATATTTCGTCGGAAACTTTAATTGCGGACGCAACCGCCCACATTATGTTGTAGCCGCCCGAAAGCCCGTCGATATTGAGAATCTCTCCGCCGACAAAAAGATTATTAACGCCCTTGATTTCAAGGGTGTTTTTATTTACGCACGACGCGTCGATGCCGCCGCTCATAACCTGTGCAAGCGACTTATCGGAAACGCCCGTGATTTTGATTCTGAAATCGGAAACGACGTCGGCAAGTTTATTAAGATTTTCGTCGGTCGCTTCCGCACTTCCCTGTATGCCCGCCATATTCAGAATCTGTTGCGCGATCATCTTATGGAACGCACCCGAAAGCAGTTCCCCGACGTCATTTGAAAATTCTTTCAACCCTTTCAGTATCAAAAAAGTTTCGTTTTTGTTTTCATTCAGAAAGTTTAACGAAAGATATGCGTTTTTCGGCGCGCCGAGACGCGCATAGTACGCCGAATTATTGAACGTCGCAATGCCTGACAGTCCGAACGACTTGAACAGCACCTCGCCGTATTCTTCGTGCACGACCTTGCTATTAACGATTAAGCCGACCTTTGCCTTTACCCTGACGCCGTTCAGCCCTTTGATGTACGTCGTGTCGGTTGAAAGCGGCGCAAGCGACGGCATGAACTTTCTGACGTTTGCAAAGTCCGAAAGAACGCCCGTGGAATCGTACCCGAATCCCGCGTTGCTGCCCGTCGCGAAAAACACGTTCTTTCCGTAATAATCGACGCCACCGGAAACCTTGAACACGTCGTTTTGTTTCGATATTTTCGTGACGAGTGCTGACGTTCTGACTTCCACCCCGTTTTTTTGAAGCGCGCGGCGATATGCGTCAAGCACGGTGTTTGCCGACTCCGACAGCGGATAACCCCTGCCTTCTTCGTCAAACCGCATAAGCAGTCCCAGACTTTCAAAAAACCGTTTGATTTCAAAAAAACCGTACTTTTCAAACGTTGCCGAAACGAAACTCTCGTCGTTATATTTCCCGACGTCGAAGTTTTCGTTCAGGAAATTGCACTTCCCCGCGCCCGTCGACAGCAGTTTTTTGCCGATTCTGTCGTTGGCGTCCAAAATCAGAACGCTTTTGTTTTTAACGCGGGCGGCAGCGGTCATTCCGCCGATACCGCCGCCAACGATAATAAGGTCGTAAATTTTCATAATTCAAAAAAATTCCCCACGGCTTTCGCCGTGAGGAAGTATGCTTAATTTCGATTAAGCGGTGTATTCGACGATTGTGTACTTGGTGCCGAGTGCCGCCTCGAAAGTGGCTTTGTAGCCCTGTCTTACGCTGATCTTCGCTCCTTCGGTTGCGGTGAAGATGTCGCCCGTGAAGACGGGAACTGTCTTGCCGGTAAATCTTACTTCGAGACCGGTCGCGCAAAGAGCGAAAGCGTCCTCGCCGACAGTCTGAATATTTTCGCCGAATTCGACGTATTCAAGATCCGAGCAGCCATAGAATGCCGACGCGTTAAGTTCGACAAGCGACGAAGGAAGGATAACCCTTGTCAGAAGCGAGCAGCCGCCGAATGCCGAGTAACCGATCGTTTGCAGCGTTTCGTCGGATTCAAACGTGAGCGACGTAATGCCGCGGCAGCCGTCGAATGCCGAGTCGCCGATTGCGACGACCGATGACGGGATCGAAACTTTCTGGATAAGCACGCAACCGTTGAACGCGTTGCTGCCGATGTATTCGATGCCGCTTGACACAAACGTAATCGCCCTTAAACTTATGCAGTTTCTGAACGCGCCGTCTTCAACCGCCGCGATTCTTGCAGTGATATCCGACAAGGTCACGCAGTTTCTGAACGCTTCTTGTCCGACGTAAATGCTTGCGTTTGCGCTCATAGTGACGCTCTTCAACGCTTTTGCGTTTCTGAACACGCCTTCTACAAACCTGGTCACGCCGCTAAGGTTAATCGTTGCAAGTTGTCCGCAGTTTTCAAACGCCGATACGCCGATGGTGTTGACGCCCTTAGTGGTGTTCACGTCGACGTTATTAAGGCTTGTGTTGCCGAAGAACGCTCTGTCGCCGATTGTACGAAGCGCGGCGGTCTTTGAGTCTGCGCCGTCCATTGTCGTGAAAGTAGCAAGCGCCGTGCAGTTTTCGAATGCGGAGTTGCCGATACGTGCGATGAAGTACGGCAGAGTTATCGTCGTCAAGGACGTGCAATCCATAAACGCGCCGTCGCCGATTGTCGTAACAAGACCTGCCGGGTCGTATGCCGCGGGCGCAGGATCGGTGCCGCCTTCCGTCGTTTCGGGCGTAATGAATTTCGCATTTGCGACGAAGTTTACGGTTGTAAGCTTCGTGCAGCCCTTGAACGCGTACGAGTCGAGCGTGCCGAGGTTTTCGGGCAGATTGAGCGTTACAAGCGCCGTGCAGCCGCTGAAAGCGTAGTCGTTTATCGCAAGTTTCACAGCCATATCGTCGGTTGACGTAAAGGTTGCGAACGTAATCGTGTCAAGGTTTTTGCAGTCCGCAAACGCATATTGCCAGATTCTTGAAATATTGCTGCATCCCGACAGGTTGATTTTCTTGATTGACGAACCTTTGAACGCGCTGTCCTTGATTTCGGAAAGCGACGCGGGAAGCATTACTTCCACAATGCTACTATTGTTCGCGAATGCAAAACTGCCGACATATTTAAGGTTGGAGAAGCCCCCAAGGTCGAGCGTTACAAATTGCGAATTTTCAAACGCATACGGCGAAATCGAAACGACGTTCGTATTAGGCGTAATAGTGCCTCCTTCGCTCTTTGCGGAATACAAAACTTTACCGATGACGACAAGTCCGCTTGCGTTTTCGAAGAAGCCCGTTTCGTGGAACGCTTTTTCTTCGATATCGACGACGTTTTGGAAAATATCGGTCAAGGCGGTGATTTTGGTCTTATAGAACGCCATTCTCTTGATCGTTTCGACGCTATCGCCGGCAGAAATTATCGAAAGCTGGCTGTCTGCAAACGCGCTCATCGAAATTGTCTTAATGCCGCCAAGGTTGACTCTTGCAATCGACGAGTTCGCAAACGCTCTTGCCGAAACGTTGTCGATGGGTGCCTTGCTAAAATCTACAAACGTAATGCGCGTCGTACCGTTGAATGCGTCTACGCCCAGTTTTTTGAGTGCAATGAGTTCAACAGTCGCGACACCATTATTGTCAAACTTTGCGATGCCGCTGTTTCTGAACGCGGCGTTGCCGATAATTTCGACGCTGCCGAGATTTACCGCGATGCTGCCCGTGTTTGCAAAGGCATAGTTGCCGATTTCCGTCGTGTAAGGTTTATCACTGTTTGCGGTTGCAAGCGTAACTTTCGTGATTTGCGTTGCGTTCTGGAAGGCGTAATCCGCAATCGCCGTAGCGGTGTTGGTAACGACGATTTCTTTCAGTTTCTTGGGCAGATAATAGGTAACGCCGCCCTGTTCCGCCTTATACCAGTTGTCGTTTTGCGGGTTTACGGTCGTGAACAGCCTGCCGAGCGGGATTTCTGCCGAATACGCAAGAATTGTAAGGTTATAGCAGCCTTCAAACACGTTATCGCCGATTTGTTCCACGTTATCGGGAAGCGTGATCGTCGTGATCCTGACGCAATTACGGAACGCGCCCGCGCCGATGTCAAGCCCTTTGAAGTTGCCTTCGAACACGACTTCTTCGATATTGCTGTTTGCAAATGCTTCTTCGCCGATGGTCTGAATGTTGCCTTTTATCGTAATCTTTTTGATAAACTTATTGTTTTTGAACGCGCCGTCTTTTATTGCGTGGACTGCGTCGTCGAAGTTTATCGTGAATTCGGTTTTATAGGAATTGCCCTTCTTCGCCTTGTTTTCATCGATGCCGACGATGACGCCGTTTTCGATGACGAAGTATTCGATGGGAACCCATTTTGCGGTAAGTTTGATACCGTTTTTAATGAATTCGGGATCGGTAATCGTTTTGTAATCGACGCTTGTGCCGTCCGCGCCGGTGTACTGAACTTCGCCGTACCACCAACCCGCAAAGGTTTTTTCGGTGGGCGCGCCTTCGGGCACTTTGAGTGCCAGCGGTTTGTTGAAGTCGACGTTCACGTTTTCGGGAACGACAACCGTTTCGGGTGCGTCGCCGCGGTCGAACGTAACGGTTACGGGTTTATAGTCCAGAATCGCAACGTACGCGACGTCTTGTTCCTGCACTTTCACGTTAAGTTGGTTATTCACAACTTCACCTTCCGCAACGTCCACGAGTTGTCCGTCCGCAGTCAGGCGTTTCCAGCATTTGAAGACGTAATAATTGTTGTCCGAAACGCTTGCCGTAACGCTGAATTCGGCGTTGTTGTCAAACGGTTTCGTATAGCCTTCAAGGTCGTAGTCTTCGGTGCTTCCGGTAAGTTTCGTCCAAGCGTCCCAACCCGTGTCGATATTGACTGTGCCCATATCCGCGTCGGGCATTGCGATCTTTGATTTCGCCTTGTAAATCGCGATATGGAACTCGTACGGCTGCCATTCTGCGTTGAGAGTTACGTCTTCCGTGAACGCCCATTTGCCGACAAGAATTTCGTTTTTGTTGACGTTGTATTTCACGACGTAGGTTTTTGTGCCTTCCGAGTCAAGATAATACCAGCCGATGAAGCGTTTCGTCCCGTCGTTTGACAGTTTCGGAACGTCGGGAATCGCGTCTTGTCCCAAAACGACGTCGGAATTGTATTTCACGACGAACGTCTTGCCGTAGTTGTCAACGGTGTCCACGAGGGTTACGTTGATGTCTTTCGGGGCAAATACTGCCGTGAAGGTAATCGTCTTATTGATGGCGTGCTTTTCGTCGATATTGTATTCAACGCTCTTGTTCGCGCCGAACGGGGCGTATTCTTCGCCGTTCAGAAGCCAGCGGACAAGCGTATAGCCGTCTTTCGGGTTTGCGGTGAACGTCGCTTTCTGGTCGTAAGGCCACGCGTCGTTGCTGCCCGTAACTTCCTGCATCATTGAGTCGTCGTTTGCGTTCACGACGAGTTTGTAAGTGACGGCGTTGAATTTTGCGACAAGATCGATATCTTTTGCAAAGTCGAACGCATGGACGCCGTTGCCGTTTTCGTCAACGACTTTGATTTCGTTGCCCAGATCGTCGGTATAATACCAGCCTGCGAACGTCGCAAAAGGTTTTTCAACCGGGCGACTGCTGTCGGTTGTTTCGCCGATTTTGTTGCTTATAAGCTGTGCAATCGCTTTATCGGTCGCGCCGAAGTTTACGCCGCCGATAAAGAGTTCGGTTTCGTTGGTTTTTGCGAATTTTGCGCCATTTGCCTTATCCGCTTCCGAGATTTTGAGCGTGATCGAGTATGTATTGGTTGTCCATTTACCGAACACGGTGATGTCTTCGCGGTCAATGACGTTTATGTTGAAGTCCCATTTATATTCGGTTTTCGAGCCTACTTTGATTGGTTTGCCTTCGTCGTAAACGGGCAATCCGTTTTCGTCAAGGCGGTTGTAGATTTCGGTCGCTTCGTCAGCAAGGCGCGCGCCCGATTTATCGGTCAGATAATATTTCCCTTTATACAATACGACTTTTCTGCCGTTTTCGTCGACGTATGCGAACCTTCTGTTGCCGTTTTCGTCCGCAAGGTAGTACTTATCGCCGACTTTCACAAGGATATTGCCGCTGTCTTCGTCCGCGTCGACAATTTGTCCTTTATCGTTTCTTTTTTCTTCCGAGTAATAATACCAGCCGTCGAAGGTGTGTCCGACGTACGTGGCGATGCTCGGCGCGGTGGCTTTTTGTCCCTTTGCGACGTCGGAAATCGTTACCCCGGACTCGTAATTACCCTGAATCCTTATGACGCTCACGTCGTATTTCGGTTCAAGATATACGTTGATTTTGTAAACAGCGGTGACTTTGCTGTCTTCCGCAACCGCTTTGATATAGTAAACGTTGTCGCCGTTTTTAAGGTTTACGACAAGGTTTGTTGCGTCGTTATTTATAGTCAGGCTGCATTCTTCGTCCTTCCATACCGAATACGTGGTTTTCGGGCTTGCCGCTTTTAACTTTCTTAAAACGTCGGTGTCGAAGTCGAAACGCGACTCTTCGTGTGCGATTTCGTTATTTGCGCCCGTGACGTATCTCCAAACGCCGTTATCGACTTCCTTTTCGCCTTCTTTGGTTTTGATTTTCACTTTTTCAGGTGTGAAAACGCCGCCTTTAAGGTCGGCTTCCGTGGATTTTCCGTTGGGTGTCCAGTGGGCGTAAATTTTGACGTTTTGGGTGATTTTCGTTGCGAAATCGAATTTTTCGTCACCGTCTTTTTCGACAAACCAGCCGACGAAATCGTATCCCGCGGGGCGGTCGTCTTCGGTAATTTCATACGCGCTGACCGTTCTGCCCTGTCGCACCGTGACGTTGGTGAAAGCCACGTCTTCTTCGCCGGATTCGGGATAGTTTTTCATGAAAGACACCCTGAAAGACGGCGTGGTCGGGGCGGGACCCTGATCGGTACCGTCATCGCACGCGACGAGAAGCACGGACGTGCATCCGATAAGCAGTACGAGCGTCAAAACTAAAAGCAACCTCGAAAGTTTTTTCATAAAATTTTCTCCTTATATTTCAAAATATTTATCTTCGATCATCGCCGCAAGGCAATGATAAACGGGCAATGTAAGCTCCTGCACCTTAAATGTCTCGGTTTCGGGAACGCAAATGCAAATATCCGCTTTTTCCTTAAGCAGCCCGCCCTTTGAGCCTGTCAGCGCAATAACGGTCAGTCCGAGCGCCTTGCCCACCTCGGCGGCGGCAACGCAGTTTGCCGAATTACCCGAGGTGCTTATGCAAAGCAGCATATCCCCTGTTTTACCTAACCCCATAAGCTCCTGCGCATATACAAGCTGCGGGTCAACGTCATTGCAGAACGCAGAGTTAAGCCCTGTAAGCGACGGCAGCGGTATTGCGGGAACGGCAAGCTGTAATTTTGAGAGTACCTCCTCGCTGAGCGTGGGGTTGAGCCGCAGCATTTCCGCCTTTTTTTCGGGGGTTATGGGGCGGCGGCTTAAAAAGCCCTTCATCAGCTCGCCTGTTATATGCTCGCAATCGGCGCAGCTGCCGCCGTTGCCGCAAAGCAAAAGCTTATTGCCCGCTTTAAACCCGGAAATCAGTATTTCAGCCGTTTTTTCTATTTCTTCGGCGCAGCTTTTAAGCACGGGGTATCTTCTCAATAATTCTTCCATATTTCAAATCTCCTTATTATAAAAGCGCCGTAGCTATCGCCGCGTAGTCGCCTATTTTCTCGCCCAATTCTGCGGGTACTATTTTGCAGCAGCCCGCCGCCTGCGGCAAAGCCTCTTTTGCTATAACCTCTTCGGCATATTTTCTTAAAAGCTGCTCGGAGCGCGCAAACACGCTGCCTATAACTATTTTTTCAGGGTTCAGTATGTCAATAAGCACCGAAAGCCCCGCGCCCAAATGCTCGCCGCAGACTTTATAAACATTTATTGCAGTTTCGTCCCCAGCGTTTGCAGCCTCGGCAATAGCCTTTGCGGTTATATCCTTTTCACTCATATCCTTTTTAAAATAAGCGGGCTTTCTGCCGCTTTGCAGAGCTTCAAGCGCCATACTGTAGCCGAGCTTTGCTATACCGCCGCCGCTGCAAAAGCCCTCAAAGGAGCCTGCCTTGCCGTAGCCTACGGGTCCGAAGCGTTCAAGGCGGATGTGCCCAGCCTCGC
>OQVL01000966.1_pt1 | contig 16483 bp, 16 predicted proteins | sample 1691501 | NCBI WGS metagenome assembly OQVL01 (sample SAMN03418253, study PRJEB22391) | human gut metagenome | biome: human-gut; feature: organic feature; material: feces | host: Homo sapiens | place: Tanzania | collected 2013-01 | reverse complement strand
GGTTTGCTGCCATGGGGTGCCTCCTCGTTATAGACCAAGCAAGGAGCAAGAAGTCTGCCGCTCATTCTATAACTCGTGTAGGGGCTATGGGTACTGGTGCTGCCGTTGGTTCTGCTATTCTCCCTGGTATTGGGACTATTGTAGGTGGAGCGGTTGGTTTCCTTGGCTCTACTATGTTTAATCAAAAAGTAAACGAGAAGATAGACAATACCATAGATAAGATAGAAGATGGCTATCTTACTATGGACTATGAGTTTACCTGTCCTAACTGTGGTCATAAATGGGCTAAAAATGAAGCTCTGATAGGTAAAGATGAAATTATTGCTCAGACTATCAAATCCATCTTTCTAACTGTTTCGCAAGTAACTAATGTTGATGTCAATACCATTACCCCTAAATCAAACTTACATGATGATTTAGGAGCAGATGATGCCAAAAAGGATTACATACTCCTAAAAATAGAACAGCAATTTGGCAAAACTATAGACAAGAAAGCCGATTCTATTGTTTTTGTTGACGATCTTGTTGAAGCCTTTACAGGCGAAAGTCTGTGGGATAAAGAGAATGAAGTTGAAGCAGGACTTGGTTTTGAGATAAGGTCTACGGGATTGACAGCTGAAGAGATTGAGTACATGGGAGAGTTGCAAGATGTTCTTGCAGATGGCGAAATTTCAGAGCGTGAACATAAACTTCTTGATAAAATTCGTATAAAACTTGGTATTTCAGAAGAGCGAGGAAAGGAACTGGAAGCCTCTCTTTCTAAACCGTCATTGCCAACCGAAGAGCAAGAGTATCTGAACGAGTACAGAGAGATTGTATCTGAAGGTGAGATAACTCCACGAGACCAACGCTTTCTAGACAAGTTGAAGAAAGTCAATGGCATTTCGGATGAACGTGCCAAGGAAATTGAGAGCATGATATAAAAACAATAAAGACCATGATAGAGTATCTTTTACATGTATTGGCTCATTCCGCTAAAGAGAAGTTAAACGAGGGAAATGAATTATATGAGAAGAAACGTGAAGAGGAACGTAAAAAAAGAGTGGCAGAAAATCAACCCAGAATTGCTGCAATACTCAAAGATTGCGAAATGGCTGTTCTCATAGCTTCTAGAAAACCTGGCACAACCCTTAAAACCCTAAAGTGGGATGCCGACATAGACTACAAAAAAATGTGTCTATATCTCAAAGATAAAGGCTATCCATATATTCAGCCATTGGATATGAAAATGATTTTCACTTTCGACCCAATATCTTTTCTTGCCCAATGTGCTTGCGATAGAATTTGTGATAAATTAAAAATAGAACATTAAATATATTGGCGTATGTCACTGCTATATAGAATAACGGTGAAAAGATCGATAAGATTCCAAGGAGAGCAAATTGACAAAGGTGCTTTTGTTGATTTTCAAGCATGGAAAGCTGGCAACCCAGTATGCTGTGAAAGGCAAAGAGTTGCAGAAGCCTTCCATTGCAAGTACCAAGTAGATATGTTCAAATTAGGAGCTTTAAATCCAAACACTTTAGATGCTGTAAAATTAAATTGGTAATGAGCATAGAAGAATTAATACACCCAGATGATACCAAGGCTCTGAAGGTTCTTATGAACATCCCAGCCTTGCCGCAAGTAATGGAAAAGGTGTTTGAGTACGGATATGACGAGATTTCTTGGACTGAAAACCTAACAACAAATCTCCGTCTTTCAGAAACACAGATGCCAGAGATATACAATCGTTTGCCTCCTATTTGTGAACGATTGGGAATACCTGTGCCTGAATTGTATCTACAAATGAGCAATATTGCAAACTCATGGACTTCAGGACGCAAAAAGGTTTATATTGTATTGACATTGGGCTTGATTAGAAGAGTGAAAGGCGAAGCTCTTGATGCAGTTCTTGCTCATGAGTGTGGTCACATCCTTTGTCAGCACGTATTGTATCAGACACTTGCTAATGCCATATTCTCATTTGGTGAATCATTCTCTGATTCACTTGTTGGTATGGTTGGTAATGTAGCAATGAAGCCTATTAGACAAGCACTCATTGCATGGAGCAGAGCCTCTGAGTTATCGGCAGATCGTGTTGCTTGTGCTATAACATCAGCAGAAGCATTAGCACATGCTTTGGTAAAAATAGACATGATTCCAAAGAACATTGCAGATACAATCGACATAAAGACTTGGGCATTGCAAGGAAAAGACTTCGAGGATATGAAGAAAGGCTCTACATGGAACAAGATAGTACGTTGGATGGCTAATTCAGATGCAGACCACCCATTTAGTCCTGTTAGAGTCTATGAAGCAATGAACTGGGAAAAGTCAAAAACGTGTATGAAGCTAAAAGCCTGTGATTCTTGTTGGAATTTGGAACACAAGGAGCAGCTTATACCATCCTTGACAAACAACCTAATAGAGAAAACAGAGTCCGTTGCCAAGAATATTAGTTCTTTGACAAATGGTATATCTTTGGATTCTACTCTTTCAAAATTTGGTATTCACAAAAAACAAAAATAACTTTATGGAAAAGGTTGAATATACTTCGGAAATAGTTTCTCTTATCCAAAAAGGAGAAAAACTTGAAGCTATTGCTGAGATACGAAAAAATTATGGCATCAGTTTGGTTGAAGCAAAAAATATGGTTAATACATATAAAGGAGGTGAAGAATTCTATTTCTTATCAACAGACGATAATGACAAGACTATAGAAACCAATTCTTCAATATCAGAAGCAACAACTATACCTAAAGAAGTGATACCTTTCGTATGTCCTAACTGTGGCAGTACTTGTGTTCACAAATCAATGGGAGGCAAGGCTGAAAATGTTGCAGCTGTAGTTGGAGCAAAACTAATTAAAAAAGCTGTATTGGGGGATAATAGCAAGTATGTTAGAGGTGAAGGTAAATTGATAAACGAAAGTGTTCCATTCCAACAGACATGTGATTATTGTCATTATACTTTTCATGCGAGTCAGTCTCAAATAGACAATGGCAAATACTCCATGAATAAGAGAATTGCTGATGACCTACATTCTTCGTACAACAAGAAACTACAAATGGTTAAGGACAAAGAAGTAAGTGGAATAAAAAACAAGGCTTCACAAAAAATGAAAAAAGTCATAGGGGCTTTCTTTGTATTTTTACTCGGCTTATTAATTTGTATGAATTGTGACCATACTACAGAAGGAGTCTTTGGATTAACTGCATATACAGGGAGCTTTATGTTCTCTTGCTTTCTATTATTCTTAGGCGTTGCACTCACATTTGTATTTGGAGTCTCTTGGTTGACTACATACAATATGGCTTCTACTTTGGAAAGCATGAGTATTGAACAATATGCAAAAACTCATAAGGCGTAAGATATGAGAACAATAAAATTTAAAATCATTCTATCGCTTCTATTAGCGGTATTATCATGGGGTACATCCAATGCCCAAACAGCCTTTACATTCAAAGGTAAGATAGGCAATTACCCTGTTGTAATGGAACTCTATGGATATATCTCTGGAGTTGAAGGGGATATGTATTATGTTAGCCAAGGCAAGAACAAGAAATTATATCTGAAAGGTGAAACAATAAATGACCTTGACAGTCAGGTGTTGGTTTGGAAGATATACGAAACCGTCAATGGTAAATACAATGGCACTTACTATGTTGAATGGGACGCTTTTATTGGTGGCTCTAAAAATATTGTCGGCAAATACACTAATACCAAAGGCAAGACATTCAAGGTAAATCTCAAATGCATCAGTACATCGTCTGCCAGATAGGATAAAAAAAGAGAGGAAGGGCATCCAAAGTCTTTCCTCTTTTTAGTTCTATGGTCGTGAGAAATTAGGTACAGTTGTTTTGAATCTGTAGCCATTGTTGCAAACGCCATTAGATTTTATTCCTTAGTTCTACAAGATAATTATTGATGAGTTGAACTTCATTAGTACTACTTTTTACCATATGTTTTTGCTTATTCCAATCTGAGGGCTTAGCAAACTTACCAGTACTGAAATAGATTCTCTCCCCATTATAGGAAATAGATACCTCTATAGGAGATAGTCCTTTTTTGTTTTTCTTACTTTCTCTTAGGGAGAAATAGACCATAACACAATGATTTTTCATTTGCTTTTCTTAATTTAAGGTAAGTAAATGGTTGTTAGTGGCTTATAGTAAAATTGCAGCCCACTTTTAAATATTGGTTTTTGGGCTGCAAATAGGCTGCATTTTTTGTATGAAAACTTATTGACTCCTATACCTATCTATATATAATAGGTGTACTTATATATAATAAAAAATCCCCGTAACTATTAGTTACAGGGATAATTTAATCTGAGAGATTGTTTCTTTAAGATAATTACTTCTTGTTGAGAGCGAGGTCGATAGCCACGGCGATAGCTACAGAAGCACCTACCATTGGGTTGTTACCCATACCGAGGAAGCCCATCATCTCTACGTGAGCAGGAACTGAAGAAGAACCTGCGAACTGAGCGTCAGAGTGCATACGGCCGAGAGTATCGGTCATACCGTAAGAAGCAGGACCTGCAGCCATGTTGTCTGGGTGCAATGTACGGCCTGTACCACCACCTGAAGCTACTGAGAAGTAAGGCTTGCCAGCGAGGATACGCTCCTTCTTGTATGTACCAGCTACTGGGTGCTGGAAACGTGTTGGGTTGGTAGAGTTACCAGTGATGGAAACGTCAACATCTTCCTTCCACATGATAGCAACGCCTTCACGAACGTCGTCAGCACCGTAGCAGTTTACTGCTGCACGTGGACCATTTGAGTAAGCGATACGCTGTACCTCATGAAGCTCACCTGTGAAGTAGTCAAACTTGGTCTGAACGTATGTGAAACCATTGATACGAGAAATAATCATGGCAGCATCCTTACCGAGACCGTTGAGGATACAACGGAGAGGCTTGTCAGCAGGCCTTGACTTGTTTGCCATCTGAGCAATCTTGATAGCTCCTTCTGCGGCAGCGAAAGACTCGTGACCAGCAAGGAATGCGAAGCACTTTGTCTCTGGCTCAAGAAGACGAGCAGCAAGCTCACCGTGTCCGATACCAACCTGACGGTCGTCAGCAACAGAACCTGGGATACAGAAAGACTGGAGACCCTCACCAATGTAGTTGGCAGCCTCAACAGCGTCCTTAGCCTTTTCCTTGAGAGCGATTGCAGTACCTACTACGTAAGCCCACTTAGCGTTCTCGAAACAGATCATCTGAGTCTCCTCACATGTCATATATGGATCAAGACCAGCAGCGTCACAAATCTGATTAGCCTCTTCAATAGAAGCGATACCATGCTTGTTAAGGCAAGCGAGGATCTGCTTGATGCGACGATCCTGTGATTCAAACTTAACTTCTCTAATCATAATAATGTATCCTCCTATTAGTTTTTACGTGGGTCAATAAACTTAACTGCGCCGTCCTCTTCCTTAGTGCGACCGTATGTACCGGTAACACTCTTGAGAGCTTCATTAGCGTCAACGCCTTTCTTGATAGCATCCATGAACTTGCCCATGTGAACGAACTCATATCCGCAAACCTGATCGTCCTTGTCAAGGTACTGCTTTGTGATGTAGCCTTCTGTCAGTTCAAGGTAACGTGTACCCTTAGCTACTGTACCATAGAGAGTACCAGTCTGTGAACGAAGACCCTTACCCAAGTCCTCAAGACCTGCACCGATAACGAGACCGCCCTCAGAGAAAGCGCTCTGGCTACGACCGTAAACAATCTGGAGGAAGAGCTCGCGCATAGCTGTATTGATAGCATCGCATACGAGGTCAGTGTTCAAAGCCTCAAGAATAGTCTTGCCTGGGAGAATCTCAGAAGCCATAGCAGCTGAGTGAGTCATACCAGTACAACCGATAGTCTCAACAAGAGCCTCCTGAATAACGCCTTCCTTGATGTTCAAAGAGAGCTTGCAAGCACCCTGCTGAGGAGCACACCAACCCACACCGTGAGTATAACCAGAGATGTCTTTGATCTCTTTTGCCTGAATCCATTTTCCCTCTTCAGGAATTGGAGCTGGTCCGTGGTTAGGACCCTTAGCGACAACGCACATGTTGTCCACTTCTTTAGAATAGATCATATTCGCTAAAATTTATATTAATGAATATATAAACACTATATTTCTGTACACCTTATATTATATATGCGGTCAGAAATTTGAGCACTGCTGCCACATTTCGACTACAAAAGTACAAAAAATCTTGGGAAAATACCTAAAAATGAGTATTCTTTTTAACTCTTTAACCTATTTCTTATCATTTTTCTTTGCTTTATGCACATTTTGGTGTATCTTTGCAAACTGAAAATTGCAATTTTAATTAGATTATGACGCAAGTTAAGATAAATGATGCTGCTCTGCAGAAGGCTGCACTCGAGGGCATGGACGAGTTTGTGAAGGTTTTCATCGATGCTACGCTGGAAGCCATCGGGGGACAGTTGACCGCACAGAACATGGCGGAACTCAACAGCGACCAGATTACGCTCCTGGCATGGCACTTCCTGCACGAGGAGATGATGGATGGCGGTATGATACAGCTCATCCACAACGGCTTCGGCGGGTTCATCTTCAGAAATCCTACCGACAAGGCTTTCCGCAACTGGGGTATCCCGGACTTGGGAAAGCTCATCAACAAGGCCCATTTCTTCTACAAGAAAGCGGCTGCTGAGGTGGAGCAGGAGATGAGCGATGAGGATTTCATGGCGCTCTACGAGAAATATCCTGAATTTGATGACTTTGATGATGCTTTCGTCGAAAATGAGGAGGAATGGACCAGCAAGGTGGCCTACTATATCGACGAAAACATCCAGCAGTTTGCTACTATAATTAAATAGGTGTATAAAACATTGGTGTATGAATAAACAGGAACAGGAACTCCGCAAGAAGAGTCCGATACAGATAAGAAACAAGAAGGCATCCTTCGAATACTTCTTCGTGGATACCTATACAGCAGGCATCGTGCTTACCGGTACGGAAATCAAGTCGATACGTGGCGGTAAGGCTTCGCTCGTGGACTGCTATTGTGACTTCTACCAGGGCGAACTCTGGGTGAAGGGAATGAACATCTCTCCTTATTTCTACGGCTCATTCAGCAATCACGAGGCCCGCAGAGACCGCAAGTTGCTGCTCAACAAGCGAGAACTCAGAAGACTTGAGGAAGACAGCAAGCAGCCGGGATTTACTATCGTGCCTATACTCGTTTTCATCGACGATCACGGACGTGCCAAGGTGGATATAGCCCTCTGCAAGGGTAAGAAGGAATACGACAAGCGACAGACGCTCAAGGAGAAGGAGGACAGACGAGAAATGGACCGTGCCATCAAGCACTTCTAAGCCATCTCGAACACCTCTAAGATATGAATGCCGTGCCCTCAAAAGCACGCCTATATACAGAAAATCGACAATGGGTAAGACGATAAGAGAGATTGTTAAGGAGAAAATTCTGATTCTCGACGGTGCGATGGGCACGGAGATTCAGAAGTACAATTTGACGGAGGAAGACTTCAGGGGCGACAGATTCCAGGATATTCCTGGACAGATGAAGGGTAATAATGATATGCTCAATATTACCCGCCCCGATGTAATTTCAGATATTTACCGGAGGTACCTCGAGGCGGGTGCCGATATTATTTCTGCCAACACGTTTTCTTCGCAGCGCATTTCACAGGCTGATTATCACTTGGAAAATCAAGCCCGGGAAATGGCTTACGAGGGAGCCAGGCTGGCACGCATACAGTGCGACCTTTTCAGCACGGATGACAAACCGCGTTTTGTGGCGGGCGATGTGGGTCCTACCAACAAAACGTGCAGTATGAGTCCTGACGTGAGCAATCCTGCGGCACGTGAGATTACGTATGATGAACTTTTTGAGGATACTTGCGAGCAAATCGACGGTCTCATCGAGGGTGGTGTGGATGTGATTCTCATCGAAACCATCTTTGATACGCTCAACTGTAAGGCGATGATCGACGCGGCGCTTACCACGATGAAGAAGCACGGTGTGGACCTGCCTATCATGGTGAGTCTGACCGTGAGCGATCTGGCTGGTCGTACCCTGAGCGGACAGACCATCGAGGCTTTCCTTGCCAGCATCTCGTCTTATCCTATCTTTTCGGTGGGCATGAACTGTGCCTTCGGTGCTCCGCAGATGAAACCTTTCATCAAGCGCATGGGGGCTGTGGCGCCCTGGTATATCAGCGCCCATCCGAACGCCGGATTGCCTAACGAGATGGGGCAGTATGACGAGACGGCTGAGAGTATGGCTCCGAAAATCAAGGAGTTCCTCGACGAGGAACTGGTCAACATTATCGGCGGTTGCTGTGGTACTTCGCCCGAATTCATCGCCAGTTACAACCGTATGGCGCAGGGGGTGAAACCTCATCAGGTGGCAGCCAAACCGGACACCATGTGGCTCTCCGGACTCGATCTGCTCGATGTAGATGACTCCGTGAAACTCCCGATGGATGCGTCAAGATTTGTCAACGTGGGTGAGCGATGCAACGTGGCGGGTAGCCGCAAGTTCCTCCGACTCATCAATGAAAAACAGTATGAGGAAGCGTTAGATATCGCCCGCAAGCAGGTGGCCGACGGGGCTGCAGTCGTGGATGTCAACATGGATGACGGTCTGCTGGATGCCAAGGTGGAAATGGTCAACTTCCTCAATATGATAGCTGCTGAACCTGAGATCGCCAAGGTGCCTATCATGATCGACTCCTCGAAATGGGATGTCATCGTTGCCGGACTGAAGTGCTGTCAGGGTAAGTGCATCGTCAACTCCATCTCACTCAAGGAAGGTGAGGAGAAGTTTATCTCCCACGCCCGTGATGTGATGAGATACGGAGCTGCCGTGGTGGTGATGTGTTTCGATGAAATCGGGCAGGCTACTACCTTCGAGCGCCGTATTGAGATAGCCGAGAGGGCTTATCGTATCCTCGTGGATAAGGTGGGCATGAATCCGCTCGACATCATCTTCGACCCGAATGTGCTGGCCATCGCTACGGGTATGGAGGAGCACGACAACTATGCCGTGGAGTTTATCCGCGCTACGGAATGGATCCACCAGCATCTGCCTGGTGCCCATGTGAGCGGTGGTGTGAGCAACCTCTCTTTCTCCTTCCGTGGCAATACTTATATCCGCGAGGCTATCCATGCCGTTTTCCTTCATCATGCCCAGTTGGTGGGTATGGACTTCGGTATCGTAAATGCCAAAGCCAGAAAGGATTACGCCAAATTGCCTGAAGCACAGCGTGAGCTCATCGAGGACGTGGTGCTCAACCGCAGAAAGGGTGCTGCCGACGAACTGATAGACCTGGCTAATGAGATTAAGGAACAGATGGATGCTGCCAAGGCTGCTGCCAAGGCGGGTGGTGCGCCCGTGGCTAAACCGGCTGCTCCGGAATGGCGCAAGGAACCGGTGGAGAGCCGCTTGAAATATGCCCTGCGCAAGGGTATCACGGAGTTCCTGCAGAAGGATATTGATGAGGCACTCGCCAAATATCCGCATGCCGTGAATGTGATCGAGGGACCGCTGATGGACGGTATGAACGAAGTGGGTGCTCTCTTCGGTGAAGGAAAGATGTTCCTGCCACAGGTGGTCAAGACCGCACGCACGATGAAAGCGGCTGTTTCTATCCTCCAACCGCATATTGAGGCGGAGAATACAGGCAGCTCTACCAAGGCTGGCAAGGTGGTGATGGCTACCGTGAAGGGTGATGTGCATGATATCGGAAAGAACATCGTCTGCGTGGTGATGTCGTGCAATAACTTCGATGTCATCGACTTAGGTGTGATGGTTCCTGCCGAACAGATTGTCAAGAAGGCTATCGAGGAAAAGGTGGATGCCATCGGATTGAGCGGACTGATTACGCCATCGCTCGATGAAATGGTGCATGTGGCTCACGAGATGCAGAAAGCGGGTCTGCGCATCCCTATCATGGTGGGTGGTGCTACTACCAGCGAACTGCATGTGGCGCTCAAGATAGCTCCGGAATACGACGGTCCGGTGGTATGGGTGAAAGACGCGAGTCTGAATGCCGGCATCTGCACACGCCTCTTTGATAAGGTGGAAGGTCCGAAATTCGTGAAGGAACTGGACGACAAGTATGCTAAGATGAGGGCGGAATATCATGAACAGCAGCAGAAGCTCGCTAATCTTGATGAAGCCCGCAAGAATAAGTTGAACTTGTTTGAGTAAGCACAGGATTTGGTAGATAAATGCTGAATTTCACTCAGATAAATGCTGAATTCATCAGATAAATACAGGATACGAAAGAGTTGATATAGAAAACGTTAGAGAAAATATAGTTATGATTAAAACGGTGATTTTTGACATGGGCGGCGTGATCATCACACTCAACCATGATGAAGCAGTGAGGCGTTTCAGTGCATTGGGGCTGCAGAAGGCTGATGAAGTTTTGAACCCTTATTGTCAGGCGGGCATCTTCGGCGACCTGGAGGAGGGTAAACTGAGCCTTGAGGAGTATCAGGAGGCCCTGGAGAAGATGGTGGGCAGAAAACTGTCTTTTGAGGAAGTGCGCCATTGCTGGTTGGGTTATGCGGCTGATGTGCCTGCCAATAAGCTGGCTGCTCTCCGCAAGTTGAAGGAAGAAGGCTATCGCGTGATTCTCCTCTCCAATACCAATCCCTACATGAGTTCCTGGACAGACAGCACGGAATTCTCTGGTGACGGCCATGCCATCGGTGAGTATTTTGATGCCCTGTATCGCAGTTATGAGGTGAAGTTGATGAAACCGGATGATCGCTTCTTCCGCTATGTGCTCACTCAGGAAAAAATCCTCCCAGAAGATGCGCTCTTCGTAGATGATGGTCCGCGCAACTGCGCTGCTGCCAGCGAACTGGGCATCCGTACCTATTGTCCGCAGAACGGAGCAGACTGGACAGAGGAAATCTATAAGTTTCTGAAATAAAGTATTTCATCAACCGAGATTTTACAGCATCGAGATTTTCCTCTCAAGTGAGAATCTTCATCAAGTGAGATTTTCTATCAATCGAATGAGTATCTCCAGCCTCAGAGAGAATACTCAAAGACGATTTGGATCAGAAAAAACAGAAACGGAATGCTGCAAGTATCTGAAAAAAGATAAATATTATTGCAATTATTTTGTACTCTGCTTGAAATGTTGTACTTTTGCAGATGTAAATAGAAATAATGGGCGGACCTGATGGGGCTGCCGCAATAAAATTAAACGAAATGGTTATTAAAAAAAGAAGATGGCATTGCTTGCCGGGTCAGCCTCTGACCGACCTTGATAAGCAGGTGATGTTTTGGGAAAATAAAGGCAAATTGGTGCCTACTCGTGATTTGATCAAGACTCCAGAACAGATTGAGGGTATCCGTAAGAGCGGTGTCGTCAATACGGGTTGTCTTGATGCGGTGGCTGAAGCTATCCGCCCAGGTATGAACACGCAGGAGATCGACGACATCTGTATGCAGTACTGCAAGGATCATGATGCCATACCTGCCTGCCTCAATTACGAGGGCTATCCTAAAAGCGTTTGTACGAGTATCAATGAGGTGGTTTGCCATGGTATTCCTAAGGAGGAAGACGTGCTCCAGGAGGGCGATATCGTCAATGTGGATATGACTACCATCGTGGACGGCTATTATGCTGACGCTTCCCGTATGTTCATCATCGGCAAGACGACTCCGGAGAAGGAGCAGTTGGTGAGAGTGGCTAAGGAATGCCTCGAAATCGGTGCTGAAGCTGCCAAGCCATACAGTTTTGTGGGCGACATCGGTCATGCTATCGAGAAGCACTGCAAGAAATACGGTTATGGAGTGGTGCGCGATCTCTGTGGACATGGCGTGGGCTGCGAGTTCCACGAAGAGCCAGAGGTGCTTCACTACGGTCATAAGGGTACTGGTATGCTGCTCGTTCCGGGTATGGTATTCACCATCGAACCAATGATCAACATGGGTACCTGGAAGGTGTTCATCGATGCAGACGATCCATACGGATGGGAGGTTATCACGGGCGATGAAAAACCATCTGCTCAGTGGGAGCATACCTTCGTGATGACAGAACACGGCGTAGAGGTGTTGACCTACTAAAGAATACTCACCATAATATATACTCACCATTATATATAATAAGGTGTAAGAATCTGTAAGGATCAGGAGGATTCGATATAATGGTGTAAGAATCAATATAATAAGGTGTATAAAATCATGGAAGAAAACGAAAAGAAGGATATATATATATTGGGTATTGAGAGCAGCTGCGATGATACCTCGGCTGCTGTCTTAAGAAATGGAGTGCTGCTGAGTAATGTCACGGCTTCACAGGAGGTGCATCGCGCTTATGGTGGTGTGGTTCCTGAACTGGCTTCGCGTGCGCATCAGCAGAATGTGGTTCCTGTGGTCGATCAGGCTATCAAGCGTGCTGGCATCACCAAGGAAGACCTGAGTGCAGTGGCCTTTACGAGAGGTCCCGGTCTGATGGGTTCTCTGCTCGTAGGTGTCAGCTTTGCCAAGGGATTTGCCCGCTCGCTCAACATTCCTCTGATTGATGTCAATCACCTGCAGGGACACGTGATGGCGCATTTCATCAAGGAAAGTGATGATGACCAGACGGCTCCTCCGTTCCCTTTCATCTGCCTTCTTGTTTCGGGTGGAAACTCCCAGATTGTGAAGGTGAATGCGTACAACGATATGCAGGTGCTCGGTCAGACCATCGATGATGCTGCCGGCGAGGCTATCGACAAGTGTGCCAAGGTGCTGGAGTGGGGGTATCCGGGTGGTCCTATCGTAGATAAATATGCAAGACAGGGCAATCCGAAGGCTTTCTCCTTTGCCGAACCGCATATTCCGGGACTCAACTACAGTTTCTCAGGCTTCAAGACCAGTTTCCTCTACAGTCTCCGCAAGTGGGTGGCAGACGATCCTGATTTCGTAGAGAAAAACAAGTTCGACCTGGCTGCCAGCATTGAGTTTACCATCGTGGATATCCTGATGAAGAAACTTCGCATGGCAGTGAAGCAGACGGGTATCACCCACGTGGCTGTTGCGGGAGGTGTTTCTGCCAACAATGGTTTGCGCAATGCCTTTCATGATCATGCTAAGCGCTTCGGATGGACCATCTATATCCCGAAGTTCAGTTATACGACTGATAACGCAGCGATGATAGGATGCGTGGGCACATTCAAGTATCGCGATAAGGACTTCGCAACCATAGACTTGCCTGCGTTCTCTAAAGTAACGTTCAAATAGTTTTTTTATATTAAATATGGAATTTGAAAGTAAGATTTTGAGTAAGAGCATCTCGGAGATGCTATACAATAGTGATAAGACTTTGGGTACAGCAGAGAGTTGCACTGGCGGCCGTATCGCTGAGGCTATCATTGCAGTACCTGGTGCGAGCAACTACTTCAAGGGTGGTATCGTTTCCTATACCAATGAGGTGAAGGAGAACCTGCTCGGTGTGAGCCATGAGGTGCTTGAGGAGCAGACTGCCGTTTGTGAGGAAGTGGCTAAGGAGATGGTGATTGGTGCCATCAATGCCCTCCATGTGGATTATGCGATTTCTGCTACGGGTGTAGCTGGTCCTTCTGGTGGTACTCTGGAGAATCCTGTGGGCACCATCTGGATTGGCTACGGCAGCAAGGATGATGTGCGCACGCTGAAACTCACCGAGGATTTCGGTCGTGATATCAATCTCGCCATCGCTACCAATACGGCGTTGAAGTCTATGTTCGCCTTCCTCAAGGAGCACGAAGAGGATTTGAAGAAAGATTAAGCTCTTCTTCAGTCAAGAATTAGAAAATATTAGAGGGTGTGTCATAAGTTCATGGCACTTCCTCTTTTTTCATTTCTTCAAAGTTTTTTTTATCGGATTTCACGGATGAATCGGAGGCATTCTCACTTATCGGATTACTCACGGATTCTCGTGGAATTTTGGCCGCTGGTCAATGGCTGGTGCCTGAAGTATTCCCTTATTGTTTTGTGTCACACAGATTTCGCAGATAACGCAGATTTTTTCGTGGAAGTTTTTGTCCCACGGATTTCACAGATTACACAGATTTTTTATGGAATCTCTGGCGAATCGCTTTGTCCAATCCCAGGGGTATCTGTACCGACCGAATAGGTCGCCTCTGCGCCAATCCGTGAGTAATCGCCGCAGCGAGAACCCTCCGAATAAATTCCGTTTAATCCGATGAATAAAATAGCAATATAGACGAACAATAATGCAACATCTTTTTCCTTTAATGTAGAAGTGAAAAATGGAAAATGAGGCGAAAAAGCGAGAGAAGTGCGCGATACCTCACTTAAAGTTCCGCACGGCGAGAGCGGCATAATAGTCGATGTCAAGGTCTTCACCCGCGAAAACGGCGACGAGATGAGCCCCGGCGTAAATCAGGTCGTTCGCGTATACATTGCTCAGAAGCGTAAGATCTCCGTCGGCGATAAGATGGCAGGCCGCCACGGCAACAAGGGCGTTGTTTCCCGTATTCTCCCGCGTGAGGATATGCCGTATCTGCCCGACGGTACTCCGCTTGATATAGTCCTCAATCCCCTGGGCGTTCCGTCACGTATGAATATCGGTCAGGTTCTTGAGGTTCATCTCGGCTACGCCGCTCAGGCGCTCGGCTGGAAGGTAGCAACGCCTATCTTCAACGGTGCAAACGAGTCAACCATCCGCGATACTCTGCGTCAGGCAGGTCTGCGAGAGGACGGCAAGAGCGTCCTGTACGACGGCCGCACGGGCGAAAAGTTCGATAACGACGTTACCGTCGGCTGGGTATACTTCCTTAAGCTGCACCACCTGGTCGATGATAAGATTCACGCCCGCAGCACCGGCCCCTACAGCCTTGTTACGCAGCAGCCTCTCGGCGGCAAGGCTCAGTTCGGCGGCCAGCGCTTCGGCGAAATGGAGGTTTGGGCTCTCGAGGCTTACGGCGCGGCATATACTCTGCAGGAGATACTCACCGTTAAGTCCGACGATGTCACCGGACGTGTGCGTACCTACGAGAGTATTGTTAAGGGCAACAATATTCCTCAGCCCGGCGTTCCCGAATCATTCAAGGTGCTCGTTAAGGAGCTTCAGTCCCTGTGTCTTGATATCCGCGTGCTGGATAAGGACGGTCAGGAGATCGAGCTAAAGGACGATGATGAGGATGAGTTCATTCCCAAGATGAAGGACGAGATGTATGACACTATGTCCGATGATGAGGATATCGAGGCCGAGGGCTACACAATCGAGGACATTCCCGAGTCCGATGATGACGATTTCGGCTTCATGTCCGATGATGATTACAGTGAGGAGGATGAATAATAATGAGTTTTACACCGTTTGACGCCATCAAAATAGGCATTGCCTCCCCTGAAATGATACTCTCATGGTCCTCCGGTGAGGTCACCAAGCCCGAGACCATCAACTACCGCACCCTCAAGCCTGAGCGCGACGGTCTTTTCTGCGAGCGCATTTTCGGACCGACCAAGGACTGGGAGTGCCACTGCGGCAAATACAAGAAGATCAGCTACAAGGGCAAGATCTGCGACCGCTGCGGTGTTGAGGTCACAAAGAGCAAGGTCCGCCGCGAGCGCATGGGTCATATAGAGCTGGCAGCCCCCGTTTCGCATATCTGGTACTTCAAGGGCATCCCCAGCCGCATGGGACTGCTGCTCGACCTCACTCCGAGAGTGCTCGAGAAGGTTCTGTACTTTGCAAATTATATAGTTACCGATCCCGGCTTTACTCCGCTGGAAAAGTGCCAGATACTCACCGAAAAAGAGTACCGCGACATGCGCGAGAAGTACGAGGATGATTTCGATGCCGGTATGGGCGCCGAAGCTATAAAAAAGCTACTGCAGCAGATCGACTGCGAGCAGCTTTCCGCTCAGCTCAGAGAGGAGCTGGCGAACGCCTCCGGTCAGAAGAAGGCAAAGCTCGTCAAGCGCCTTGAGGTCGTTGAGGCCTTCCGACAGAGCGGCAACAAGCCCGAGTGGATGATAATCGACATTCTGCCGGTCATCCCGCCCGAAATCCGCCCCATGGTACAGCTTGACGGCGGCCGCTTTGCCACAAGCGACCTCAACGATCTGTACCGCCGTGTAATTAACCGCAATAACCGCCTGAAGAGACTTATCCAGCTCAACGCGCCCGACATCATCGTGCGCAACGAAAAGCGCATGCTTCAGGAAGCCGTCGATGCACTTATCGACAACGGCCGCCGCGGCAGAGCCGTCACCGGCGCAAACTCACGTGCCCTCAAGTCCTTGTCGGATATGCTCAAGGGTAAGCAGGGACGCTTCCGTCAGAACCTGCTCGGTAAGCGTGTAGACTACTCCGGCCGAAGTGTTATTGTTGTCGGGCCCGACCTTAAGATCTATCAGTGCGGCGTTCCCAAGGAAATGGCTATCGAGCTGTTCCGTCCCTTCGTGATGAAGAAGCTCGTCGAGGACGGCGTTGCCAACAACATTAAATCCGCAAAGAAAATGGTAGATAAGCAGCGCACAGAAGTTTGGGATG
>OQVL01000964.1_pt1 | contig 16516 bp, 15 predicted proteins | sample 1691501 | NCBI WGS metagenome assembly OQVL01 (sample SAMN03418253, study PRJEB22391) | human gut metagenome | biome: human-gut; feature: organic feature; material: feces | host: Homo sapiens | place: Tanzania | collected 2013-01 | reverse complement strand
CGTCTTCCAACTTTTCTATCGTAGCAGGATGATACTCCGGCGTATGACGAATCTTTCAGACCTTCATGCAAGTAATTGTTGGTGAAGTTGAGCACATTGGGACGGAAATGTTTGTCTTTGAGCCACTCTAAAATTTTGTCATTGAAAGCAGACCATTTAAAGAAGAAATGTTCGGTCTCTTTGATGATCGGATTGGCGCCGCATAATTTGCATTTAGGCTCAATAAGTTCTTTGGCATCAAAAGTACGGCCACAAGCGTCGCATTGATCTCCGCGGGCTTTTTCGGCTCCGCAGTAAGGACATTTACCTTCTACGTAACGATCGGGCAAGAATGTTTTGTCTTCCGGACAGTAGAGCTGTTCTTGCGTTTGCAAGTAAATATAACCTTTTTCATACAGATCCATAAAGATCTTTTGTACTATTTCACGATGATTTTCTGTTCTGGTGCTAGTGAAAAGTTCCCATTGAACATGAAGATCGTCGAGACTTTTAGCTATAACATCATGATAACGCTGAGCAATTTCGGCTGGAGTCACACCTTCTCGATTGGCACTAATGGTAATGGGAGTACCATGCTCGTCTGTACCGGAAACCATGAGCACTTTGTCTCCGCTCATACGATGATAGCGGGCAAAAATATCAGCCGGTAAGTAACAACCGGCTACGTGGCCTAAGTGGAGCCCGCCGTTGGCGTAAGGCCAAGCGACACTCACTAAAATATTGGCTGACATACGGAACCTCCGATGGAGTAGGAAATATTATTATGAAAAAATATTTGAGATTTAACTCCTAAAAAAGCGGCTGCAGATCTTCTCTTTTGTTACTCCTTTCCCTTTAGAGCCTTAGGCTTAGTTAAATTAACCGAGTGAAAAGCAGGTAAGCAGATAAATTTGTAAAAAAATAACGGATACTCTTGGGCTTGACTAATGAGCTGGTCTTTGGCTTATGTTCAGCTATCAGCGCGTTATCCGGGCTTTAGTAGTAAGTAGTTTCTGTAGTGAAATTTGCAAGGAATTTAAAGCAGGCTGTGGGGGCGCCTTTGGCGGTGCCCAGTGCCAATATTTCTGGACATGTAAGCCCCAAGAGTGGGGCAGATGTCTTTGGGGATATGGCTGGGCGGCTGGCCATGATCTTGGATGGTGGCTCTTGCGCCATCGGCAGAGAATCCACTATTGTAGACTGCACTGGCAGTAAACCTGTTATTATTCGCCATGGCGCCATAAGTGATGAAGAAATCTATAAAACAGTGGCAGAAAACTTGAAATAGCACGCAAAAAGCCAGGGAATATAGATAAAATTAGTTGAATTTGTTCATGTACGGTATTATAATTAAAAAGAACTGGCAATTGACAAATAAGTATGTTAATTGCCTAAATAGGAGGAATTTTCAATGAATCATTCATTAAAGTCACGGCTGATGATGCTGTTTGTGCTTTTTTCCTGTGTACCTTTGCTGATTTTATTTGTCATTAATTGTATTACTTTACTTGGCAGTTTGAAAGAAACAACCGTGCAGGCAGATTTGCAGTTCAACCAGCAGATGGCGGCCGCATTCAAGCACAATATTGATGCTTATCGGGGGACTAATATGGCTATTGCAGCTATGCCCTCTGTACGTGCTATGCAGCCTGAGCAGATGTTGCAGGCAATTAAGGATATACAGGCAAAGAATAATCAGTTTGAGTTGATTGCCGTGTTGGACAAGGATGGTAATCAGATTGTACGTTCTAGCGGCAAGCTGGCTAATCGCGCAGAAAAAGAGTATTTCAAGGCAGCTATCAAGGGGGATAGTTTTGCCACGGAGGCCTATGTATCATCCACAACGAAGCACTTATGCCTGACTATTGCCGATCCTATTAGGGGAGCAAACGGTGAAATTGTCGGAGTAGTTGCTTCCGATATATCTCTTAAATCACTATGGGATACTACGGACAGCATAGTCATGGGTGAGACTGGGTATATGGATATCATTGACAAAAATGGCGTATTGATGGCTCATCCTGACAAATCAAGTATCGAAAACGAGGATAGCCTGATGGAGTTGCCTTATGCAGCTGCAGTTACCAAGGGTGAAACAGGTACAATGCAGGGCGATTCCAGTATGGGCGTTGATTCATTGATTGCTTATGCACCTGTTGAAGACTATGGCTGGGGAGTTATTACCTATCAGCCTCTAGCAGATATTTACCGTCATTTTTGGTCAATTGCCTTGATAGATTTGGTGTTGGCAGCTGTAGCCTTTATTATCAGCGTATTGGCAGCTATCCGCTTGTCAGCTGGTATTACCAGTCCATTGAATGAAGTGCTTGGAGCATTACAGAGAATTTCCAATGGTGATTTGCGTCAGAAAATTGAAACCGATAATGGTTTGGAAGAAATCCGTGCTTTAGGGGAAAGCTTTAATAAGACAGTAGATAGTTTGAAAAAATTGATTTTCAAATCTGCAGAAACTGGCGAGAGCGTGTCAGCGGCTTCTGAAGAACTTTCTGCTACGGTAGAGTCTGTGGTGGATATTGCAACGGAAACCAAAATGCATATGGCAGAGGCTGCAAAGAAGACTCAGGCCAAGCTTGCTGTTTCCCATGATTCTATTGCTACAATTACGGATATGGTGGATGCGATTGACTCAACAGTCAATGCAGCTGATGCAGCGGCAACGGCTGCAGTTGATAGCCAGAAGATAGCAGACGATGGTTCACGCAAGTCAGATTCAGCTGTACAGCAGATGCTGACCATTCAGTCGGATGTTAATGCTACGGCCAGCGCAATTGCTGAGCTAGGTGATAAATCCAATCAGGTTGGTCATATCGTAGATACCATCAGCGAGATTGCCGAACAGACCAATTTACTCTCTTTAAATGCAGCTATTGAGGCAGCTAGGGCAGGTGAGCATGGCCGTGGCTTTGCCGTTGTGGCTGAGGAGGTTTCCAAGTTAGCAAATCAGACCGATGAAGCAGCCAAGGAGATTGCTAAAATTATCACTCAGGTACAAAATGAAACGACGATGGCAATCCAAAATATGGATAGAAGCTGCCAAGGCGTAGAGACTGGCGTGTTGTCTGTACGTCAGACCGTGGATTCCTTTAAAGAGATTTTTGCTTCCATCGAAAATCTTACCAGCAAGATTAACGAAATTAAGATGTTGTCTGATAAACAGCGTGATGGCAGCCAGCAGGTACAGCAGGCAGTACATGATATTTCCGCTTATCTTGAGGAAAATACCAAAGGTATGAAATATATCAGTGATAAAAGTCAGTCACAGCTTGCCTCAATGCAGGAGATACAGATTGCTTCCAATGCCTTGGCTGAACTGTCAAGCAAGCTGCAGGGCGAGCTAAACCGCTTCTCCATTTAAGCAGGTTAGCTATAGCAACTGTGAAAATTGCAACGACCTCCAAAAGTTAGATCTAAAATCTAATTTTTGGAGGTCGGTTTTATTTTTGGCTAAATATTAAATATAGTTATGAATTCAAGCAAAAAGCCGTATAGGTAGGTTTTGCCTTTTTCTAAAGGAAATATTTATTGTACGGCGAATTGTTTGCTCATGGCTTGTACCGTACTAAACGACGATCATTCGCTTGGTGAATCATGAGGCTTCTCAGCCCTGCCAACGCTTTCTCGAATGACAAGCTTTGTTCCCGTAGCGATGTTCTGCGGTGTGGCTGTGGGATTCTGGATGCGCCAGAGCAGAGTCTCAACGGCACGACAACCAAGATCTTCACAGGAAACCTCGATGGAGCAGAGGGATGGACGGGTATATTCGGCTAAGGGAATATTATCAAAACCGATGATGGCTACATCTTCTGGAATACGCAGTCCTTTTTCCTGAAGGGCTCTCATGGCGCCAAGGGCAATTAGGTCATTGTCAGCGAGCAGGGCGCGCGGTACTTTGATGCCCTGTTCGAGTAGAGCCTGCATATCTTTCTGTGCATCCTCAATGGTCGGCGAAAGCTTATAGACTTTTGCTGTATCGAGTTCGCCACCAAAATGATGTAGGGCATAGGTATAGCCCATATAGCGCATCGCAAAATTCGTGATGGGCACAGAGCTGCGGAGATAGCCGATATTGTGGAATCCCTGTGTGCTGAGATATTCGACAGCACGCCATACCCCATCGAGATTGTGGATGGATATCATATCGAGAGAGGAGGCTACGAGTTCATTGTCAAGGATTACGATTGGCAGGGAAGATTTTTCGACGAAAGTCAGATCATTCTGTTCCATTTCAGTACCAAGCATCAAGATGCCGATGGACTGGCCGGCTGCGGCTTCCGCGATGCTGGTCTGCAGATTATCCTGACCATCGCAGTAGGTGATGGTCAACTGGCAGCGATTCGCACGCGCAGCTTTTTCAACAGCTTCAATAAGGTGGGTGAAGAACTGTGTATTGGTGAGGATACGGCCGGATTTGCGGTAAATCAGGAAATTGATAATCCCTTGATGCTGTGTAATTTTTTTGATGGTGGTACCCTTGTAACCGAGTTCGTTCGCAAGGTTGAGTACAGAAATACGTGTCTCTTCGTTGACACCGTGACGTCCATTTAAAGCAAGAGAGACGGTAGCGGGTGAAACACCTAACTGTTCTGCGATATCTTTTATTGTAACTGTTGCCATTTTTGATGCCTCCTGCTTCAAATATATTAAAATACTAAATTGAAATTCATTCAATGTCAATTAAAAGTTTATCACGTCTCTGTAAGATAGTAAAGCAATGAAATATCGATATTCCTTTTGATAATAAAAGAGCCACTCCTTGGAATGGCTCTTTTTATGGATTGTTAGGCCTGGAGGAGATTGACATAGCTGATGATCAGGTCAGCAGCTTTGTCGAGCGAGGTTTTAGATGAGTTTATGGAAAGACTATATTTTTCCGGCTGCCCCCATTTTTCACCGGTGTAGTATTCATAATAATCTGCACGCTTTTGATCTTCGGCTTTGATTTCTTTGAGACTTTTACCGTTGTACTCGCTGTAGCCACGCTCCGTGCGGAAGTCGTCGTCGGCACAAATGAAGAAGGAATAATGCTTGGCAAAGTCGCGCAGGACAAAATCACCGCAGCGGCCGAGGATGATGCAGGAGCCGGATTTTGCCAGTTTGCGGATGATTTTGGATTCCGCGACGAACATGCTAGTATCAGATGGCCCTTCACCGATACCGAAGGAATGGAATGGAATAAAACCGAGGGGCGCGGGCTTGCTGTTTTCTAGCTCCTTGAGCTTATCTTCATTCCAATTGCTGATGCCGAGTTCCTTGGCTGCCGAATCGATGATCTGACGGTCATAGAGATGGAATCCTGTTTTATCCGCGAGAAGTTGGGCTACTTCGCGGCCGCCGCTGCCGTACTGGCGGCTAATGCTGATGATGGTATTTTTATCCATATCCTAAAATCCTTTCTATTATAACACAGTGTAATTATTTTGCTTGTTCAGCCTGAGCATACATGCCGGCAAGTTCTAAATGAATCTTGCGAACTGCAGATTCATCGAGATCGTACTGTTTGAGGAAGTAGTAGCTGATGACGTGGCAGGCGATTGGCAGAGCAGCCGTGATGGTGAGAATGCCGTTGGCTACCATTGGCGTTACAGCTGCGCCTGGCTGATAGCAGACGATTGAGAGTACTAGGCCGATGCCAGCACCGACAATGCTCATGGCGAATTTTTGAGAGAACAGGGCTACAGCGCCGAGGACACCAGCCATTTTCTTGTTGAATTTGAGTTGGCAGTAATCTGCGCAGTCAGCTGGCAGAGCCCAGTAAACTACGATACCGAGTTCTCCGAAGAACGTCGAGAGGATTAGGAACAGGGAAGAGACAAGGTAATACTCGGAAGGAATGATGAGAACTGGGACAGCTGTGATGGCAGCACCGAGTGTAGCGACTTTCAGCATGGCAAGTTTATTGAAGACTTTTTTGCGGATGAGCCACATGGAAACAATCGGTGCCACGATGCCAGCAATTGAGAAGGCTGAAAGAAGGAATGTGAGGTAAGCATCGTTCTGGCCAAGGTAATATTTTGCGTAGTAGATGACAGAACTGCCTTTAAATGTGAAAGCGGCCTGTGTAAGGGCAAAGAAAATGTAGAAGCTGCGCAGTGTTCTAGTCTTGGCAATGATCTTGATCTTCGAGATAAGAGTGTCATGCTCATCTTTGACGATGAGCGGTTTGCTGCGTTCCTTCGTGCCAAAGAAGCAGGCCAGCGTGCAGCAGACAGCGAGTATCCCTATGATGATCATGGCATGGCTGTAAGCCTGGGCTTCATTGGCTTTATCATACGAGGCAACAAACATCGGGACAACGGCAGAACAGAGCAGAAATGCTGACTTGGCAAGTGGGAAGCGATAGGAATTGATGGACAAGCGCTCTGATGGATTGTCTGTCAGGACAGAAAGAAGTCCGACATATGGCACTACTGTGCCAGCATACATCAGGATGAGGAAAATATAGGTTACGAATGCATAAATGAGTTTCCCTGTATAAGGAAGGGAGGGTGCGAGGAAAACAAGAAAACAGGAAAGGCCGTACGGGATGGCCAGATAAAGAAGGAAAGGACGGTAGTGGCCGTACTTTGTCTTATGGCGGTCAGCAAAATTGCCAATGAAAGGGTCGGAAAAAGCATCGACAAGACGGGCGATGAGGAAAAGAGTACCCATGGCACCTGCCGTCAGGCCGACGACATCCGTATAGAAATACGGAAGGAACATCATGGTCATACCGAAAAAGATGTTGGCGGAAGAATCTCCCAAGCCGTAACAGATCTTTTCGCGGATACTGATTTTACCGGATTTATTTTGCATACATATCTCTCCTTTAATTAAACATTTAAAATAAAATTCAATCTATATTTCAAATAATAACACTGATTTTAATTAAAATCAAGTAGTTCAGTTAAAAATCTATCGCATTTTTTCTTTTTTTCACTAGGTATCATAGTAATACAAAGTGACTTTATAAAGAAAAATTTAGAACCATAAATAGGAAGAAATAAAATTTTATAAAATTTATTTAAAAATACTTGAAGTGTTTAATTAAATAGTTTATAATAAGTGCAACGAGCTCAAGAACAACAAACAATGTGTAGAATCAATCAGAGGAGGCTCTGCTATGAATGAAATTAAATTAGGATATGCCCCGACGCGACGCAGCATCTTTAGTGCGCCAGATGCCATTAAGTATCGTGGCCTGACGAAGAAGCGCTTGGAAGAACTTGGCATCTCGTTTGTCGATATCGATGACATTAATGAAGAGGGATTGCTCTACGACGAGAATGATAGACTTAAAATAGTCGAAAAATTCAAGAAAGAAAAAATTGACGGTCTGTTCCTGCCACACTGCAATTTCGGCACGGAATATGAATGTGCCCGGCTTGCTAAGGATCTCAATGTCCCGGTTCTGCTCTGGGGACCGCTTGATGAACGCCCTGATGAAAACGGTGTGCGGCTGCGCGACACCCAGTGCGGTCTTTTCGCCACGGGCAAGGTACTGCGTCGTTTTCGTGTTCCTTTTACCTATATGACGAATTGCCGCCTGAATGATCCGGTCTTTGAGCGCGGCATCCGTGATTTCCTTGCAGTCTGCAATGTCGTTAAAACGTTCCGCAACATCCGCATCCTGCAGATTGGGCCGCGTCCTTTTGATTTCTGGTCGACGATGTGTAACGAGGGCGAGCTGCTGGAGAATTTCAACGTTCAGCTTGCACCAGTACCGATTCCGGAGCTTACGGCAGAAGTCGCAAAAGCTAAGGCTGAGAAGACCGAGGTTGAAAAGACGATTGCCTATATTCGCTCACATATGGATGTCCGTGTTAAAGATAATGAAGTCGAGAATGTTGCCGGCCTCTACGTGGCAATGAAGCGCCTCATCGAGAAGTACCATTGCAACGCCGGTGCTATCCAGTGCTGGAATGCGCTGCAGGATGAGCTCGGCATCATGCCATGTGCGGCCAATGCCCTTCTTAATGAAGCCGGCATACCGATGGTTTGTGAGACCGATATTCACGGTGCTATTACGGCTCTGCTGGTCGAGGCCGCTAGCCTAGACGGAACGCGTTCATTCTTTGCCGATTGGACAATCCGCCATCCAGACATCGAGAACGGCGAGCTCTTGCAGCACTGCGGCCCATGGCCCCTTTCTGTAGCCCGCGAGACAGCAAAACTTACTTATCCACTGGCCTTCGATTATCCGGGCAGTCTGACGGCTGAGGCTAAGCACGGCGAAGTTACACTCGCGCGCTTTGACGGCGACAACGGTGAGTATTCGCTGCTTCTCGGCAATGCCAAGGGCGTAGACGGGCCGACCTGCATGGGTACCTATCTTTGGGTCGAGGTCGAAAATATAAAACGCCTCGAGGCTAAGATTGTCGAAGGCCCGTACATCCATCACTGCGTGGGAATCCACAAGAACGTGGTTCCAATCTTATATGAAGCATGTAAATACATTGACATCAAACCGGACTTCTACGATCCGATTGAAGAAGACGTCAAGGCATACCTGAGAGGAGAATGAAAAATGGATCTTCGTGCAAAAGCTATTGATATTCGCAAGGATATCGTCACCATGATTCATCGGTCTGGCACCGGTCATATCGGTGGCGACCTCAGTGTGACGGATATTCTGGTCGACCTTTACTACAAGCAGATGAACATCAGCCCGGATAAACTGGATGATCCGGATCGCGACCGTTTTGTCCTGAGCAAGGGGCACTGCGTCGAGGCCCTCTATGCAGTCCTTGCCGACTGTGGATTCTTCCCTAAAGAGGAATTAAAGATGTATGCGCAGTATATGTCAAAATTCATCGGCCATCCGAACAACAAGATTCCGGGTATTGAGGTGAACAGCGGTTCTCTCGGTCACGGCCTTTCCGTTGGCATTGGCATGGCTCTCGCAGCCCGTATGAATAATCGCCCGTACCACACGTATGTTGTCATGGGCGATGGCGAATGTGATGAAGGCTCCGTCTGGGAAGCTGCAATGGCGGCTCATCAGTATAAGCTTGACAACCTCATAGCATTTGTTGACCGCAACCGCCTGCAGATTTCGGGGACGACGGAGCAGGTAATGGCCCAGGACAGTGCCGAAGAGCGCTGGGCTGCCTTTGGTTGGAATGTCCTTTCGATTCCGGGCAACGATCTTCAGGCGATCGACGATGCTGTTGACCTTGCCAAGCGTACGAAGGGCAAGCCGACGGTCATCATCGCGAACACGACCAAGGGGTGCGGCGTTTCCTTCATTGAGAATCAGGTCGCATGGCACCACAAAGTACCAACGAACGAACAGTTTGAGCAGGCAATCAAGGAACTAGATGAAAGGAAGGCAGCATTATGAGCAAGGCAATCAAGACGGCTATTGCCGAATTCCTCGGTGAAGAAGCCAAAAAGAATAAAGATATCGTCGTTCTCTGCAGCGACTCGCGTGGTTCTGGTGCTCTTGGCCCGTTTGCCGAGGAACATCCAGAACAGTTTGTCGAAGTCGGCATTGCCGAGCAGAACCTCGTTGGCATCAGTGCTGGCCTTGCTAGTGCTGGCAAGCGTCCGTTCGCAGTTTCTCCGGCCAGTTTCCTCTCGACGCGCAGCATGGAGCAGGTCAAGGTTGATGTTGCATATTCCCATACCAATGTCAAATTACTAGGCATTAGCGGCGGCGTAAGTTACGGCGCTCTTGGCATGACGCACCATTCGGCAACGGATATAGCTACGATGGGCTCTATCCCAGGCCTGCGCGTTTATTTCCCTAGTGACCAGTACCTCGCCGTCAAGCTCATGAAAGAACTCGTCAAGGATACAGACCCAGCCTACATTCGCTTTGGCCGCAATGCCGTTGAGGATGTCTATGAAGACGGTAAAGTTGACTTCGCTATGGATAAGGCCGTCACAGTCAAAGAAGGCACGGATCTTACAATCATAGCCTGCGGAGAACTTGTTTACGAGGCAAAGAAGGCAGCTGAAGTACTCGAAAAAGAAGGCAAATCCGTCCGCGTGATTGATATGTACTGCCTGAAGCCACTCGACAAGGAAGCCGTCCTGAAGGCTGCCAAAGAAACCAAGGCAATCCTGACCGTCGAGGAACATTCCCCGTACGGCGGCCTTGGCTCCATGGTTGCTCAGCTAATGGCTGCTGAGCATCCGACTAAAGTCTGCAACCTGACGCTGCCAGATGCACCAGTAGTTACAGGCAATACCGCTGAGATTTTTCATCATTATGGCCTTGATGCCGAGGGCATTGCCAAGGCTGTACGGGAGATGCTTTGATATGGATGCCTGCGTTATGGGCATCGATCAGAGCACGCAGGGCACGAAACTGTTGCTCTTCGATGCCGAAGGAAATATTATCTATAAGGCCGACAAGGCTCATAAACAATACATAGATGAAAAAGGCTGGGTTGAGCACGATCCAGACGAAATTTGGCAGAATCTAAAGACTCTCGTCAAAGAAATGCTGGAAAAGATGCACAGTGAAGGTCACGAAATACGTGCCATCGGCATTAGTAACCAGCGTGAGACAGCTATGGCCTGGAACCGCAAGACGGGAAGGCCCATCTACCATGCCATCGTCTGGCAGTGTGCACGCGGTGCAGCCATCTGCGAAAAGTTACGTCAGCAGGGGGGGGGAGATGCGGTAAAAAAAGCTACAGGTCTGCCGCTTTCCCCATATTTTTCCGCAGCAAAGCTTGCCTGGATTTTGCAGAATGTTGAAGGCGCCGCAGAACTCATGCAGGAGAGCAACCTTTGTCTGGGCACGATTGACAGCTGGCTTGTCTACTGTATGACCAAAGGAAAAGTTTTCGCTACAGATTTTTCCAATGCCTCAAGGACACAGTTATTTGACATCGATAAACTTCAGTGGTCGGAAGATGTCGCCAAGATGTTTGGTATCTCCGTTTCGTCACTGGCGAAAGTCATGGACTCCGACGGCTTCTACGGCGCTACAGACTTTGATGGTATACTGCCAAGTAAGGTGCCCATCCGCGCGGTCTTTGGCGATTCCCATGCTGCACTTTTCGGTCAGGGCTGTCACAATGGCGGTATGGCCAAGGCCACCTATGGTACTGGCTCTTCTGTAATGATGAACATCGGCGGTACGCCTATACGTAGCGAGCATGGCCTAGTGACTTCGCTTGCCTGGAGTATCTCAGGCAAAGTAAACTATGTGCTCGAAGGAAACATCAACTACACGGGTGCAGCCATTACTTGGCTTAAGGATGACCTGCAGCTCATATCTTCTGCCTTAGAGACAGAATCCTTGGCAAGACAGGCCAATCCGCAGGATCGTAGCTATTTCGTACCGGCCTTCACGGGCCTAGGTGCTCCGTACTGGGAAAGCGAAGCCACAGGGCTTTATACCGGTATCACACGCGTCACGGGCAAAAAAGAAATGGTTCGTGCTGTCCTCGATGCCATTGCTTACCAGATCAATGATGTAGCAACTTTGATGCAGCAGGAATCAGGTCATTCCCTGCCAGCCCTGCGCGTCGATGGCGGTCCTACAAGGAATGCTTATTTGATGCAGGTTCAGACGGATATATTAGACTGCCCAGTCGAAATCCCACAGGCTGCAGAGCTTTCCGCCATTGGCGCAGCCTATGCGGCTGGTATCGCCATCGGGCTTTACAAGGCTGAGATCTTCAGCCAGATGAAGAGGCAGTCATTCCAGCCGCAGATGGCAGCCGAAAGACGCGCAAGTCTACTGAATGGCTGGCAAAAAGCAGTCAAGCAGACCATTACAGCTGCACATGCTTAATTGGTCCAGCTAATGATAGATAAAGGAAAGAGGTAATCGCATGAAGAAAAAGGGCATTATCAATGGACAGCTGGCAGGATGTCTGGCAACACTTGCCCATAAGGACAGATTCCTGCTTTGCGATGCAGGTATGCCAATCCCGAAAGGGGTTCCCATTGTCGATTTAGCTGTTGTTGGAGGCGTGCCAACGTTCCTCCAGGTATTTGATGCCATCATGGACGAAATCGTCGTCGAGAAATACACGCTGGCAGAAGATATCAAGGAAACGAATACGAAAATCCTCACACATTTGCGTGAAACACTGCAGGGGGCAGAGGAAGTGTTCATACCACATGTCGCTCTCAAGAAAGAGACGGCCAACGTTAAATTTGCTGTGCGTACAGGTGAGTTCTCATATTACCCGAACGTCATCCTACAAGCCGGTGTTTGTTTCGTAAGAACTCAATAAGTCAGTGTATTTTATATTCAGTCTGTAGATAACTCTTGAAATCTGTGGACAGCTAACCCGCGTCGTTATCAGCGTCGCGGGCTTTTTTTCGGTATAATAAATAGAGTTCACCCCTCCGTGCTAAAATTTATCCTATAGCATACCAAATCCAAACCACGAATCCCACAAAAAAATAGCCAGCTGCTAAATTTGCAACTGACTATTTTTGTTAACTCTTGCCAAGGGTGATAGTACCATTAACGCAAGTTACCACATTCGATTTCATCGATTATGCCGTGTTCGATTTCAAATACCAGACCTGCATCCTGAGTGCCATTTAGGTAGTAGATGTATTTGTCCTTGTAGATTACATCTGGCTGACCATATACATTCTGCAGGGTGGAAGCAGCCATGCCGATTTTTACACCGCCTGCCGTGGCCACATCGCTCCAATGGCTGAGTTCAATTTCCTGAGCAGTGCCATTGATAAAGGTAACTTCCAGCCCATTGGCGTATTTGCACTCAGTCTTTTGACCATAGTATTTTTGCTTCACTTCCATTTTTACAGGCTGGCCGCAGACAGCTTCCGTCTGAGCCTTGGTAGCACCATAGGCAACACCGCCGATATTCATCTGCTCCTGTGGTACGGAGGCAGAGGCAACGCTGGTGGTCAAAGCCATAGCAAGGGCAAAAAGTGATACAGATTTTTTCATAATAAATCGCTCCTTTAAATAAATAAGTTCATATATATTTAACCCACATGGGATTTAAGAATCTCACCAGTTACGGCATCAATTACTAATTTGTATTTTACTTGATTGGCTAGACAGTAAACTTTGTATACAGGCTGAAATTCCAGAGAAACTGTAGTCTCCCAGTTGATATTATTTTTTTGGTATTTTGCCTTTTTATAGTTGTCCCGTTCATCTTCAAGACTGATTACCCTATATGTAATGTCAGTTTCCTTCTGACCGATGGCATCGGCTGTCAAGGTGCGAATGGAATTTTCAGAAAGTAAATTTATGCCAAGCTTCTGGGCCTGGGCCTCAGTCATAGCGGCTCTTGCTGATAAAATCTGTGCATGACGTATTTCCTTCTGTTGATGATGATACCATGCACCGCCACCGGCCAAGCAAGCACCGATAACCGTGAGAGCACAAAGTTTTTTTAGTAATCTCGGTGTGAAAATCATTTTGGCCTGTTCCTTGGCTTTATTAATCATATCCTTGCTATTCATATAAATTCCTCCTCGTGAGTGTTGTCCTGTTGATGTGTTTATTATAGAGGATAATTATAAACAGAATCTAAACTGCCTCTAAACAATGTCTAAAAAAAATGCCAAAAGCACATAGCACCTTTGGTATCTGTTATAATGAGTTGTAGAGAAGCCCCCTTTGCCTCATAGGTGGGGAGTAATACCTTTACCCCAAAGGGGTGAATCTTAAATAGGAGGTGGGGTTGGATGAGATTAAGCGATATATCTCTAGCTAAGCGGCTGTTGATGGGAAATTTTCTCATGGTAGCTATTCCTGTATGTATGATTTTAGGATTTGGTTGGATTATTCTATCAGGGGTACAATTTTTGGATTCGGGACAAAAAAGTGCAGCACTATCTATGATATGGCCGGATAAGGCTCCCATGCTTTCCGTACAATATGGGGCGAATTCCCTTTTGCAAAGGGTGGAACGAAAGAAACATCTTAAGTCAAAGGATTTGGCCAAGGATTGTCAGATTCTGGAAGCCCAGGGCATACAGGTCATGGTCAGGGAAAGAGGTGCGATTTTTTATCTTTCCGAGGGCGCAGATGCAGAGTATCTGGAAGGGGAAAGCTTGGTAAGATGTCAGGGTATCTCGCCCTCTCTTTTGTGGGATAATCGAGGCTTTGCTCTTTGTTATATATCCCCGGTGGGAGATAGGTGCATTTTTGCCATAGGGAATCTGCCCCTTACGGCATATACGCAGGCGGAAAATGAAACACTTATTGAGATGCTGGAGATTTTGCTGTTGGTTTTGGTAGGTCTGGCTGTAATCGTCATCATCATGCTGGGGAGATATTTGTCCCGGAGCTTGTCAAGGCAGGTTTTGGAACCGCTGAGCCAGCTGAGACAGGCAGCTAGAGAGATACAAGATGGACGGCTGGATAAGCCTTTGAGTATAGAGGCGGGAGACGAACTAGGTGAAACCTGTCGGGAATTTGACCGGATGCGTCGTGAACTGCTGCTGGCGCAGGAAAACCGCCAACGATATGAAAATAATCGACGTGAACTGTTGGCAGGCATCTCCCATGATTTGGCGACACCGCTTACCTCTCTCCATGGCCGCGCCAGCGGTCTGTTGGACGGTATTGTCACTACCAAGGAAAAGGAACGACAATATTTGGAGCAGATGCTTCACACCGTTACTCATATGGAAAAACTGGTAGACAGCCTGTTTCTGTTTTCCAAACTGGAAATCGGCAAGATAGAATTTCACTATGACATTGTATGTATCAGGGATTATCTTGCAGACTGGATAGAGGAACGGGCGGATATGGTCAAGGAGCGAGGATTGGTGTTGACATGGAAAGCTGATGGGGGAGAGGCTTTGGTGCAGTTGGATCGCAATCAGTTCCCTAGAGTTTTGGATAATATTGTGGAAAATAGTATTAAATATAAAAAAGGTTCAACAGGCCGGCTGCAGATTTCCATGGTGGAAAATGACAAGGATATTTCCCTGTTCTTTGCCGATAATGGTCAGGGAGTGGCTCAGGAGGATTTGCCTAAACTATTTGACAGCTTCTATCGTACTGATCCAGCCCGCAGCAATGTGAGCAAGGGCAGCGGATTGGGACTTGCTATAACCAGACAAATCGTCTTGGCCATGAAAGGAGAAATTTGGGCAGAATCAACCCCAGAAGGGGGATTGACTATTGTGATTAGACTGCCCCGTTGTCAAAAAAAGGAGGATGTGGAAAATGTCAAGGAAGAGAATACTTTTAGTGGAAGATGATCAGGGTATTGCTGAGGTGGAAAGCGACTATCTGACAGCCAATGGCTTTGTGGTGGATATTGCCTATGATGGTAATCAGGGCTGCGAAAAAGCCCTGCAGGGAGACTATGATTTGCTGCTTTTGGATATTATGCTGCCGGGGAAGGATGGTTTTGCCATTTGCCGAGAGGTGCGGGCTGTAAAGGACACGCCCATACTCATGGTATCGGCCAAGCGTGAGGATATAGATAAAATCCGTGGTTTGGGTTTGGGGGCAGATGATTATATCGTAAAGCCTTTTAGTCCCAATGAGCTGGTGGCTCGTGTCAAGGCACATATTGCCCGGTATGAACGGCTGACGGGTGGTCGGAACACTGGAGATGCCATGATATTTGGGGATTTGGAAATTCGCCGGCAGGAACGCCGTGTATTTTTGGCTGGCAGGGAAATATCCCTGAAGAATCGGGAATTCGATTTGCTGTTGTTTTTGGCAGAAAATCCGGGATTGGTTTTTAGCAAGGATTCCCTTTTTGAGAGAATATGGGGTATGGAGGCCATGGGTGATACGGCTACTGTAACTGTCCATATCAATCGTATTAGGGAAAAAATTGAGCCAAAGCCTTCTGAGCCGCGTTATGTGGAAACTGTGTGGGGTGCGGGGTATCGTTTTCGGGGAAATTAATTTGCATATGGCTTGGCGTTAATATATAAAAATAGCCAGCTGCGAAAAGGGCAGCTGGCTGTTTTTGTTGATTTTAGGGCTGGCGGCCATAGGAGTTTGGCCCGGGAGTTCCGGGAGCAAATAGAGTGTATATCCTTATGCCAAAGGCGATAAGGGAGCAGAGACCGGCCATTATATTCATGGAGCCATTGAAAATTAAGGCCATGGTTATCATATCGCAAACAAAAGGGATAATAACCCAATAACCAGGTTTGTCAAGGTCGTGGAAGCGCGCAATCATAAGTAGTGAGATAAGGATATTCTGCACAAAGGCGGAAACGAACATTCCTTCAGGGGTTTCTAGGGAGTGGCCTAGCAGAGCAAAGATTATGCAAATAGCTCCTTGCCGCAGAAAATATTGCAACCGTCCCAGCCGTCCTTTATAAGCGAAAAAAGATTTTAAATCAGGCATTATAATAAAGTCCTCCTTTTTATGTTTCTATGCAAATTATTCGACACAAAATTGGAAAATCCTGCTTTTGAATTAAGTTTGCCATGGTATATGATCAGGAGGCCGATGTGTTACCGTCTTTCATTGATTACGGGGGATAGAGCTTTTAGATATTCATTAAGAATGAGAAATTCTGATTTGCCGATGTATATCCTTCTAATACATGGCGATATGGGAGTACCCTTTCAGGCACGCTCTCGCTACTTTTCTCGCCTAGC
>OQVL01000963.1_pt1 | contig 16518 bp, 9 predicted proteins | sample 1691501 | NCBI WGS metagenome assembly OQVL01 (sample SAMN03418253, study PRJEB22391) | human gut metagenome | biome: human-gut; feature: organic feature; material: feces | host: Homo sapiens | place: Tanzania | collected 2013-01 | reverse complement strand
CGACCTTCCATGATACGGCCAGTCTGCTCATCCACAATCTTCACCTTGCCTTCCTCGTCAACGATATATTCATCGTCGCGGTTGAAGAGGGTGTAAGCCTTCAGCAGCTGGGTTACGGTGTGCACACGCTCTGCCTTGAGCGAATAGTTTTGGAGCAACTGGTCGCGCTTTGCCACCTTCTCTTCGTCGGAGAGTGGTTCGTTGGTCACGGCTGAGAGTTCGCTCGCAATATCTGGAAGCACGAAGAACAATGGGTCTTCGGTGCCCTTTGTCAATACGTCGATACCCTTATCGGTAAGTTCTACGGTGTTGTTCTGCTCTTCAATGATGAAGTAGAGAGGGTCGGTGACGATGTGCATATCGCGGCTGTTGTCTTGCATATACTTAGCCTCGATTTTCATCATCGACTGCTTCACACCTTCCTCCGACAGATACTTAATCAGAGGTTTGTATTTTGGAAGACCCTTATGGGCACGGTAGAGCAGCAATGCGCCTTCTTCAAACACCTTGTCGTCGTCGCTTGCCATCATGCGCTTAGAGTCGGCGAGCAATTGGGTGACGAGGCGGCGCTGTGCTTCATACACACGCTCCACATTTGGCTTGAAGTCGTTGAACATTTGGTCTTCACCTCTTGCCACAGGACCAGAGATGATAAGAGGTGTACGGGCATCGTCAATAAGCACCGAGTCGACCTCATCGACAATGGCATAATTGTGTGCACGCTGCACGAGGTCGGCAGGCGAGTGTGCCATGTTGTCACGAAGGTAGTCGAAGCCAAACTCGTTGTTTGTACCGAAAGTGATGTCGGCCATGTAGGCTCGGCGACGCTCGGGCGAGTTGGGACGATGCTTGTCAATGCAATCGACAGACAGACCGTTGAACATGTAGAGCGGTCCCATCCACTCCGAGTCACGCTTTGCAAGGTAGTCGTTTACGGTAACGACGTGAACGCCATTGCCTGTAAGGGCGTTGAGGAACACAGGCAGGGTTGCCACAAGGGTCTTGCCCTCACCTGTTGCCATCTCAGCAATCTTGCCCTGATGCAAGGCGATACCTCCAAAGATCTGCACATCATAGTGGACCATCTCCCATTTCAGGTCGTTTCCGCCTGCTGTCCAATGGTTGCGATATACGGCCTTGTCGCCGTCAATATAGATAAAGTCGTTCTTGGGGTTTGCTGCCAGCTGACGGTCGAAGTCGGTGGCTGTAACCACGGTCTCCTCGTTCTCGGCAAAGCGGCGTGCTGTGTCTTTCACGATGCTGAAGGCAATAGGCATAACCTCGTTGAGAGCCTTCTCATAGATCTCAAGCGCTTCTTTCTCCAACTTGTCGATCTCGCTGAAAATGCCTTCGCGCTCGTCGATGGGCGTTTCTTCAATCTTGCTTTTCAGATCAGCAATCTTCTGCTTCTGCTCGTTGGCAGAGTCTTGCACATATTTCTGTATCTCCTTTGTCTTGGCACGCAGTTCGTCGTTGCTTAATGCCTTGATTGCCGGATAAGCCTCTTTGACCTTTTCTACAAGAGGCTGGATGAGCTTCATGTCTCGGGTCGACTTGTTTCCGAACAATGATTGTAAAATCTTGTTGAAATTCATTGTGTTATTTGTTTTTTTTATTTTTCTTACTTTGTTGTGTTTTGCGTGTCGGCACCAAGATGTTCTTGGTCTGACAGCTTCTCTTCAACGTGGTTGCTCCACGTCTTATTCCTTTTTAGCGTGTAAAGGTACAAATATTTTTCCATTTATTGCGGCAATCGTCACATTAACCTTCGTTTTTGGGTCAATAATTGCCATAAAAATGTTAAATATTGCCTTTGACGGCTGCAAAATGTCATTGCAGCGGCGCAGACGAACATGCGTTCGGTGCCCTTATGCGGATGGCTTTGGCTATGGTAGGCGCAATGCGGTCTACCGTTGCAGGTGTTGATATGCGCTCCGCTTTGGTGTTGGCACCGTAGAAAATTATGGGGAATGGAACAAAGTCGGCCCGTGACGTGAACTGTTCGTTGTTGTCCTCGTTAAGCACCTTCCATCCTGGGGCAATCTCGAGCACCAAGTCGCCGCTTACAGAAGGGTTATAAGGACTGTCGTTCACGCTTCTCACACCCGCTGTCTGCACGAGCAGTTCCTTTGAGCGAGTGATAACATCGTTGAAGCTCAAGCGTTTCTGCTCTATCAGTTTGCGGTCGAGATAAATCTGGTTGTGGTAGCAAGTCTCAACATATCGTGCCTGTCCGTAGATTGCACTAAGATACATGTTGAGCAAGTTTGCTGTACGGGTAATATAAAAAGTTCCTGTCGGAATGTTATATTTCTTATAGTCTACAGGCTCGTCGTTTGTGTAGCCTGTGCTTGTGATGACAAACAAGACGTTGTCTTTGCCGATCTTGTTTTCAAAATAGCTTATAATGTGTGCCAGCGTCTTGTCAAGCTTCAGATAGGCAATCTCCATGTCTGTCTGCCAGTTGTTGAAGTCTTTGATCTTGGCTTCAAGCGTGAGCGACAGCATGTCTGTTATGTTGTCCTTGCCAAGGCCCATGCTTTCTGTGCATGCTTCGGCAAGTTGGGCTACGCCGTCGTTGCCCGACTTGTAGCTTGCGCTGTTGAATGTTCTTAAAAGCGACTGAGAGGTGTTTGGATAATAGCTTGAGGTGGTCCAACGGCCGTCTTTCTCGTTTATCCAGAACGCTCCGTCGGCAGCATGGCCACCCGCCATCACGGCAGCGTCTTTGTCTATGGCCACGCTGTAGACCAAGGCTCTGCCTCGTGTAGCCACTTTCAGCTCGTCGCTTGTCGTCGATGTTGCCATCTTGGCAGGCGATTCGGTATATGTGGCGTCGTCTGTGCAGAACACGGGGCGCAGGGTGGAGCGGTCAAGCCATTGGCTGCTCACTATGTTGTTGTAATGGGGAGTAGTGCCTGTGGCTATGGAAGCTACGGCCGATGCTCTGTCAACAGGAGAGAACGGGTAGCTGGCAGCCTCGTAAACGCAGCCTCGCTCCAACAGTTTCTTGAAACCGTCGGAGGTGTAGAGCGGAGAGAAATGCTCTATATAGTCGGTTCGCAACTGGTCGATAGCAATATTGACCACCAGTCGTGGGGCCGGTTGTAGTGATTGTGCCTGTATGTTACCGCTGGCAAGAGCCGCAAGCAGGATTGTTGAAATATATTGTCTCATTGTCGTGAGTTCACGATTTTTTTGATGAATAATATTCTAATAAGCAAAGTTGATGCCACGATGAGCATTCCTTCCGCATAATGCTGAATTGCTGTCCCGATGAAGAAAAGACAGATAAAAATCAGCCAAATTGTCAGCCATCGGTTTGCTTTGTGCTTCCTGATGTCACGAACGGTGGGGTACAGGAACACGAGGTTGAGCGGATTGAGGAGCAAGATCTGCAAGTTTAGGTTCACGGTAGGGTGCTGAGAAAACACCATAGCCAAGAGAATGAGGCCCGCCACGCCGTCGGCCAACATGAGCGTGAGATCCCATGCCCACGTTATCTTCTTGCGCTTGTGGTCGGCAAGACTGATCAATAACGTTATGGCGCACAACAGAAAAGCGCAGTTGGTGGGAGAGAACGGAAATTCTTCTTTCACGGTCTGCGTGCCAGGCTCTATGGCCCATGAGGTGGCTGACACAAGAGGGCGCGTTGTGCCGTCTGTGTTCTTTATTCTTGCCTTCGCAAAATCGTCGCTCAGGCTCTTTGGCAGAAACTGCTGTTCTTCAAAGCTCGTGTGGCTGTCGGCCTTTACGCCAAGCAAAAGGTCGTTGCCGAAGCGGGCCCACGGGTGCTGGGCGGTGTAACGGTGTATCATCTCGCGGAACGATATGTAGGTTCCGTCTGCAGGGCTTGTGGAGTTGCCGGTGGCCTTGTCGTAGACAACCGAACCTTCAATACACCTTATTATAATATCGCGTGCGCGTGTTGTGCAGTTGTCATAAAAATAATTGTACCTGTAGACACGGTTCTCGGGACGGTAGTTTTCGTCGATGGCTTGCAGCAGGGCGAGCTTCTCTTCTCTGTTCAGGTTGAGCTGCTGTTGCAGAACGCCGCACCCCACACGCTCATATCCGGGACAGAACTCTTGGAAGGTCTCTATGCCTATCTCATAGTCGGTCAGTCCGAACACGAACCTAAGCACGAAATAGGGCTTGCCAAAGGAGAACATGCCGTAGTTGACGGCGAGGTCTGCACCCATTCCTGCATCAGCACAATGGTTCTGTATGCGTATGGCGGTATGTCCGTAGAGACTGTACACGCTTTGCCGTGGTTGGCAAGTGAGCAAGCTTATCTCTACAGAATCCATTTTCTGAAGTAATGAGCTGTCTTGTTGCGCCGACATGCTGTTGCAATATGTTAACAACAGGAAAATAATGGGCGCTATGTATCTTAAAAGGCTTCTAAAACGTTTCACGATGCAAAAATAACTTATATTTCCCATTTATCGTGCTTTTATTTCGAAAAATTTCAATAATTTTGCAACCAATAATCTTTTTCGGTCCCTAAAAGTGGCAAATAAGCTGTTGCGACGAGGTTCTGAAAGCTATAACGGAAAATAAACATTTGATAATGAAAAAAATACTCGCTGCCGCTCTTTTGACGGCATTTGCAGCTTCTGCTTCTGCGCAGAGCGGAACAAACTCCCCATACAGCCAGTATGGTCTGGGTATCTTGAGCGACCAGACAAGTGGCTTCAATCGTGGCATGAACGGTTTGGGACAGGGCTTCCGTGAGCACAATCAGGTAAACTATCTCAACCCGGCTTCTTACTCGGCCATCGACTCTCTGAGCTTCATCTTTGATGTGGGCATTTCTGGCCAGATAACCAACTTTAGTGAGAACGGCGTGAAGATGAATGCCAACAACTCTGATTTTGAGTATGCGGTAGCAGGCTTCCGTGCAGCGCGTCATCTTGGTGTGGCCTTTGGTATCATTCCTTTCACAAACGTGGGCTATAGCTACTCCAACACAGGCGTGGTGAGCAACGACGGAACGACAACCGCCACCTCTTATGTCAACACATATAGCGGCTCGGGTGGTTTCCACCAGGTGTTTCTTGGCGCTGGATGGGAGCCGTTCAAGGGCTTCTCTATAGGTGCTAACGTGTCTTATCTGTGGGGTAGCTACAATCGTTCGGTCGTAAACAGCTACACAGATGCTTACATTAACACCCTCTCAAAATATTATTCGGCATCGACCAACAGCTATCGCCTGGAGGCAGGTGTGCAGTATACCCTTCCTCTGACGAAGAAAGACAACCTGACGGTTGGTCTGACCTACAGTCTTGGTCACAAGCTTGGCGGCACACCCGAGTGTTCCTTGCTTACAACCAACTCGCAGACGGGCGTGTCGGACACTACCACCTATAGCGCGGCCAAGTCGTTGGAGATTCCTTCGATGTATGGCGTGGGCGTGGCCTGGAACCGCAGCAACAAGATAAAGGTCGGTCTCGACTATTCGTTGCAGAAATGGGGCTCTGTTGTGTCGCCTGTGTTGAGCATGGTTAACGGCAACGCGCAGTATAAGGCGGAGAAGGGACAGTTTTCTGACCGTCATAAGATCACGTTTGGTGGCGAGGTTTGTCCTCAAGAGAACGGACGCAACTTCTTCAAACGTATCCATTATCGCATGGGAGCCTATTATGCCACACCTTATCAGAAGATCAATGGCGTTGACGGACCGAAAGAATATAGCGTGAGCGCAGGTTTTGGCATTCCCATCGTTAACGGTTACAACAATCGCTCCATTCTTAACATCTCTGGACAATGGGTGTGTCAAGACTCGAAGACATTCATTAAGGAGAACACTTTCCGCATAAACATCGGTCTGACGTTTAACGAGAAGTGGTTCGCTAAGTGGAAGGTAGAATAAACATTGTGGAAGAAAAATCTATATTAGAAAATATCGGACATATTGAGAATGGTCTGCGTAACGCAGCCGTGGCAGCAGTATGCTCTTTCTGTTCGCTGATCGCCTTGTCGTGTCAGGAGCAGAAAGAGCATACTGCTGCTGCCATTCATGACCGCGACTCGGTGGCCATGATGACCAGCTTTGGCGTGAACACTCTCATTTCCGATTCGGGAGTGTTGAAATATCGCATCGTGACAGAGCGATGGGAGGTTAACGACAAGCGTAATCCGTCGCGCTGGATCTTCGATAAAGGCTTGTTCCTTGAACAGTTTGACGAGAAATTTCATGTCCAGTCTTATATCCAATGCGACACGGCCTACTATTTTGACCAAAAGAAGCTGTGGGAGCTTCGTAGCCGTGTGCGCGTTCTGACAAAGGACGGACTGAAGTTCAGCAGCGAACGGCTCTATTGGGATGAAGACAAACATGAACTCTATTCGGATGTCTATTCGCGTCTCGTGACGCCAGAGCGCACACTTGAGGGCAGCTATTTCCGAAGCGATGAGCGCATGACAAAATATTTTGTCAGCAACAGCAAAGGCTCGTTTGAACGGAGCGACTTCTCAAGCGACCGCGACACCATAACCTCTGCTCCTGACACGGTTAAGGCTAAGGTGCGCCCGCAAACCATGCCGCAACGCAAAAGCAACGCACCAACACATTAAAGACTCTCGTTAAGCGTAAGGCCTTGAGGCGTAAAAGCCATGGGGCATGAGGCTCATAAGGGTTAGAACTTTAAGGGGTAAATCTTCGTGAGGTTGAGCCTTTAAGCGGTTAAACCTTCGGATGATTGGCCCTTGAAAAAAGATCAATAATCATTATCAACATATTTTGGAAACAGACATTCCTCTTATAATCAGCATTTTTGCCACGATGGCCCTGTCGGCATTCTTTTCCGGCATGGAGATTGCCTTCGTGTCGAGCAACCGCATGCTTGCCGAGATGGACAAGGAGCGCAACGGCTTTAGCCAGAAACTCATATCTGTCTTCTACCGTCATCCCAACGGCTTCGTGAGCACCATGCTTGTGGGCAACAACATCGTGCTCGTGGTCTATGGCATCTTGATTGCTCAGTTTTTTGACAGCACTATCTTCAGAGGCATGGACGTGGGCTTTACTGTACCCGCCGACACCATCCTCTCCACACTCATCATTCTTTTCACAGGCGAGTTTCTTCCCAAGACGCTCTTCAAGAACAACGCCAACCGCTTGTTGGCCATCTTTGCGCCGTTGGCTTATGTCTTCTATGTGGTGTTGTGGCCTATCAGCCGCTTCTCCACGCTCATATCGAAGTGTATGTTGCGCTTGGCAGGCATAAAGATGGACAAGGAAAGCGACGACGAGGGCTTCTCAAAGGTTGATCTCGACTATCTTGTTCAGTCGAGCATAGACAACGCGGAGAACGATGAGATTGATGATGAGGTGAAGATGTTTCAGAACGCTCTCGACTTTTCTGAGACCAAGGTGCGCGACTGCATGGTGCCCCGAACGGAGATAAACGCTGTCGACATAAACGACTGCACCACGCAGCAGCTCATGCAGAAGTTTATAGAGAGCGGAAACTCGAAGATTGTTGTCTATAACGACGACATAGACCACATCGTGGGCTACATACACAGCTCGGAGATGTTCCGAAACCCTGACAACTGGAAGGAGCATCTCTGTACCATGCCCTTCGTGCCTGAAACCATGATGGCTCAGAAGCTCATGCACATCTTCCTCCAGCAGAAGAAAAGCTTGGGTGTGGTCGTTGACGAGTTTGGCGGAACGAGCGGACTGGTGTCGCTTGAGGACATCGTGGAGGAGATCCTTGGTGACATAGAGGACGAGCACGACAGCACCACCTACATAGCGACAAAGGTGGGAGAGGACGAATATATGCTTTCTGCACGTCTTGAAATAGACAAGGTGAACGACATGTTTGGGCTCGATTTGCCCGAGAGCGACGAGTATATGACCGTCGGCGGACTGATCTTGCACGAGTATCAGAGCTTCCCAAAGCTTAACGAGGTGGTCAAGATTGGACGCTTCGAGTTCCGGATAATCAAGAATACTATGACTAAAATTGAGGTCGTCAAGCTAAAAGTTAACGCATAAGTCGAATTTTTAGAAGAAACATTCCCTCGTTTGCCAATAAATTAGTATTTTTGTACGCATTTTGTGAACCTGTGCTTCTGTGGCGCATAAACAACGTTGGCGTCATGTGACAGGTATCACACCTAACTAAAAAATAAAAACAATAAAAATAAAACAAAAAAGTAATGGCAGCATTAGGAAAAATCAGAAGCAAAGGTGCCGTCCTGATTGGTATAATCGGATTGGGCCTGTTTGCTTTTATCGCTGAAGAAGCTTTCCGTTCTTGCGATTATACACGCAACGAACAGCGTCAGCAGGTAGGCGAAGTGTTGGGAGAGAAAATCAATTTCAACGATTTTCAGAAGCTTGTTGACGAGTACACAGAGGTCATCAAGATGCAGCAGGGTCAGGAGAACCTTGACGAGGACCAGCTCAATCGCGTTCGCGACATGGTGTGGAACACATTTGTTCAGAACCAGCTCATCGCCCACGAGGCAGAGAAGCTCGGTCTTACTGTTACAGACCAGGAGATGGCAAACATTCTTAACGAGGGCACAAACCCCATGCTCATGCAGACCCCGTTTGTTAACCAGCAGACAGGTCGCTTTGATGTCAACTCGCTGAAGAAGTTCCTTGCCGACTACAAGGCTCAGCAGACAAGCAACCCTCAGATGGCAAAGCAGTATGAGACCGTCTACAAATATTGGACCTTCATGGAGAAGAACCTGCGTCAGCAGCTTCTCGCACAGAAGTATCAGTCGCTCTTCGCTCATTGCTTCCTCTCAAACAAGGTAGAGGCAAAGATGGCGTTCAACGACCAGAACCAGGAGAGCATGATTCAGCTCGCTGCTCTGCCTTACTCAAGCATTGCAGACAACAAGGTTACTGTTACCGAGTCTGACCTCAAGGCTAAATATGACGAGATGAAGCCCCGCTTCCGTCAGTATGTAGAGACACGCGACATCAAGTATGTTGACATCCAGGTGCAGGCTTCGCCCAAGGACGTGGCTGCTCTTCAGACACAGTTTGCCGCCTATGCCAAGGAGCTGGCAGCAGCAGCTGATCCCGCTACTGTTGTGTCAAAGAGCGCTTCGCTCGTTCCTTACCTCGGCGTGCCCGTGAGCAAGGATGCTTATCCTTATGACGTGGCTGGCCGTCTCGACTCTATGGCTGTGGGCAGCACAACAGCTGTTGTGGCCAACAAGATGGACAACACTCTTAACGTCATTAAGCTCATGTCGAAGCAGCAACTGCCAGACTCGGTACAGTATCGCATGATCCAGGTTGCCGGTGTTGATGCCGCTGCTGCCAAGAAGACAGCCGACTCGGTTTACACAGCTCTTAAGGGTGGTGCCGACTTTGAGGTTGTTGCAAAGAAATATGGTCAGACTGGCCAGAAGACATGGATGACAACACGCCAGTATCAGTCGGCTCCTTCTATGGACAAGGACACAAAGAACTATATTGAGGCTCTCAACACCATGGGTGTTAATGAGATCAAGCAGATCGACCTCGCTCAGGGTTGCCTCATTGTTCAAGTGCTCGACCGCAAGAACATGATCAACAAGTATGTGGCTGCTGTCGTGAAGAAGAACATCGATTTCTCTCGCGAGACCTATTCGGCTGCTTACAATAAGTTCAGCGCTTTCGTGAGCGCCAACCAGACAGCTGAGGATATCGTGAAGAACGCCAAGAAGGACGGTTATAACGTTCAGGAGCGCAAGGATGTGTCTAACACAGAACATTACCTTGCTGGCATCCACTCTACTCGTGACGCCATGAAGTGGCTCTTCGACGCCAAGAAGGGTGCTGTTTCGCCCATGTACGAGTGTGGCGACAACGATCATCTGCTCGTTGTTATCTGCGAAAACATCAACAAGGAAGGCTACCGCTCTCTCGACGACGAGCAGGTTAAGGACCTTGTTAAGGCTGAGGTGCTGAAGGACAAGAAGGCTGAGATGCTTATGGCCAAGCTTAACGGCGTAAAGAGCATTGCTGCTGCAAAGGGCAAGGGCGCTGTGGTTTCTACCGTTGACCAGATCACATTTGCTGCTCCCGTGTTCCTTCCCGCAACAGGTGCAAGCGAGCCCGCTCTTAGTGGTGCTGTTGCTGCAACTGCAAAGGGCAAGTTTAGCGCTCATCCTGTGAAGGGTAACGCTGGCGTTTATGTGTTCTCTGTTCTTAACAAGACTAACCGTCCTGGCAAGTTCGACGAGAAGACAGAGGAGCAGAAGCTCCGCCAGAAGGCCATGCAGATGGCTGGCAACTTCATGAACGAGCTTTACATCAAGGCTCATGTTGTTGACAACCGTTACCTCTTCTTCTAATTCCTGATTAAGAGTTAGACAAACAGAATAGAAAGTCTTTAAATTTCTATACTTATCCCCGGCAACCTTTGGGTCTTGCCGGGGATTTTGTTTGTTTCCCGAATTTTGCTTTGGTTCCCGAATCTTGGCTCACCCGATAAACCAGGGGGATTAAGCATATAGCTTTGTAAGTCTGAGGATGAAATGCAAATTTTACCCCTTCATCCCCCTTCATCTTTTTGTTATTTTCAGATTTCGACTGACAGACAGGGTTTGGCTCATGCTTCTATTAAGGTCATTATTTGTCTTCTATTGAGATCAGTCTGGGGCGTCTATTATGCCCAAGTATTCGTCTTCTGTTAAGACACCCTGTTAAGGCTTCTATGAGGCTTGCGTTGAGGCTCAATTCTTTTTTGGTCATGCCTTCTTCAACTTCTGTAACTTCTGAACTTGCGAAAGTTGAGTATATATATAATAAGGAGTTGACTCCTCAAATTAAACTCCTTGACTCCTTTTTCGATATTTCTTCGAAAAAAATGCCCAAAAAGTATACAGCTGAAGAAAAAAAGTAGTATATTTGCGACAGGAAAATGAAAAACAACAATGGGATAGGAAAATTAAGGTAGGAGTGTAGATGGATGCAAACACGAGATAAATCATTGAATACATAACATTTTTAACACTTAATATTCACAAGGAGATGAACACAAAACGACTGATCATACTCTCGGCACTCTGCCTCACAATGGGCGCTGCCGACGTGGCACAGGCTCAGGGATTCCTGAACAAACTGAAGAACAAGGGTGAGCAACTGCTCAGAAACAAGACCAACAAGGTGATAGACAAGGCAACACCCGAACCCGTGAAGAAGGTGATGAGGACCGCCGACGAAGCCGAGGGAAAGGTGCGCCGTGCCAAGAACAGGGCTACGGGCAATTCGCACTCGTCGCGCAACGGTATCGCCAATTTTGACCCCAACAAGAAGACCATCACCGTAAAGTTCTGCGAGGGTGTGGGACGCAAGTTGTGGCATGGACGCGTGGGAGGAACCACGCCGGTGCCGCCCGAGAATGGACCTAAACAGGTGACATGGGTTGAAGCCCTGCCAATGGTGTTGGATATAGACAATGCCCGTCTGGTTGCCGAAAGCAAGATGATGGATAAGTGGGTGGCCGACGGTAAACCGTATCTTGAGCCTACCATGATGAGAAGAGAAATGGGCGGGGCAGAGCTTACCGATCGTGTCAATGCCGTGGAGAAGGTGGTGAATTGCATCCTCTCTACTTACAAGGAAGACGAACTGGGACTCGGCGCAGCCATGGAGAACGATCTCTTCAAGCGTGCCGTCAACTCCGACCTCTCACCGCTTTACTCCTATTTGCCTGCCGATGTGGTGAAATGGCTCAAGAGCATCGACCGCACCACCAAGACTCTCGATGTGGTGGTGTCGGAAGGCAACTCGTCGAGCGCCGTTCGCGTGCAGCAGGGCGATATGTGGTTCAGGGTGAACACTTCCACCAGGGAAGCCAAACTCGAATACCTCGACATGGATCAGTCGGTGGGTCGCGACTACACGGTGCCTGCCTCTATCAACTATGCGGGTTATACGTTCCGTGTGACCGAAATCGGCGAAACTGCTTTTGGCAATCTGAAGGTGCGCTCAGTGACACTCCCTGAGGGACTGAAGACCATCGGCGCTTATGCCTTTACCCGCACACGCATCAGCTCTTTCTCCATTCCGTCTACCGTCACCGAGATAGGCAATTATGCCTTTGCTCAGAATCCTGCACTCAAGACCATTGTCGTGCCTGCTGGTGCGAAAAAACTGGGTCTTGGAATTTTCTCGCTGTGTACCAGCCTCACCTCAGCCACACTGCCCGACAACGTCGACAAGATGGGCAATACTGTCTTCTGGGGATGCTCCGCCCTTACTCAGGTGAAACTGCCTCAGAACCTCACCGAGATACCTACAGGCACCTTCCGTGACTGCAAGAGCCTTACACGTGTCGATATTCCGGCATCGGTCACTAAGATAGGGCAGGGCGCCTTCCAGGGCTGCGGACTCACATCGGTCACTTTCCCCGCTGGTCTCACTGAGATAGAGTCTGAGGCTTTCGAGAGCTGCAACCGTCTCACGGCGGTGTCGATACCGGGCAGCGCAGAGTGCAAGTTCATGTCGTTCAGGAACTGCAAGGGTCTGAAGAAAGTGACCATCGGCGAGCGTTATAAATCGACTCCCTACGAGCTGAACAGCATCTTCATGGGCTGCTCGTTCGTCAATCCTCGCATGACCACAACTCCTGCCTGCGTGACGTATCAGCCATAGTGCTGAGCTGTCCCCGGAACGTGCATTTCCCGCAGCTTTGCTGTCCTTGGAAGTGCAGTTCCGCTGCTTCTCAATTCTCGTTTCGCCCGATATAGGCTTACGGTTGATCCTCAGCTGTGCCCATGTCGGGCGGAATTGTTTCCTGTCGTAATCGCAGTCTGTCATGTAATCGCAGTTTGTGTCGTAATCGTCCAGTTCCTGTATGATGACAAGAGGCTACTGCAAGCAAAATAGTTTCAAGTTCTTGTACTTAGAAAAGCGAAAATGACTAATGACTAAAAAATAACAGTTAAATGATGGTTTATATGTTGTGTCCGTCCTGTTGTTTCCCCGATTCTGGTGGCCGGGCCTTTGTCTGCGGGAGAGGCGGATCTTAAGAAATAGTTGGGGCATTTGTTACAGCCCTTGTGTCGGGTGTCTTGTTGGTTGCCCGATGTCGTCTGTCGGCCTTGGAGTAGTGCTCTTTTGGGGTCTTAATAGATGACCGGCGTTGGTCGTCTATTGTGACCGACCTTGGTCGTAATAGATGCCCCCTGAGAGGCTCTTGTCACACTTTCTTTGGTTGACGATGCAAAGAAAATGCAAATCGAATGCAGAATATCAAGCTTGCTTGAATATTTTGCTGAGGTGCAGCCTATCTTCTGCAAAGATACAAAAATATATCGATAAGTCGTGGAAATGTATCAATATTTAACAGATTTCCACGGGAAATCGCAACTTTTTGGGTGGTTTGCACCGAAAAATACATGGCTTTAAAATGTTTTTAGAAACCTACATGCGCCTGTATTTACCACTTCATCGCCTCCTTTGGAAGCAACGGAATAGCTCCATAGCGTCCTAATAGATATCCCTTTCGAACATCTTCACGAGGCTTGAATTCTGCCAAGGATGTAAGATGAGATGCTCCATCCTTTCCCTTCTCGACAAACCAGATTTCATCAACTCTGATAAGGTCGAGATTGAGCAGGTTGCATTCGTGAGTTGAGAAAATGAGTTGAGAGTCTCTTCCTGACTCCAGTCCTGAGAAATAGCACTCTAGGATTTTCTGCGAGAGCATAGGGTGCATACTGCGGTCAATCTCGTCGATGAGATAGTCAACTTCATTTTGCTTCAAATCGATGAGCATTGGGATGAAGTCGAGCAATCGGATGCTGCCATCAGATTCTTCGCTCAGATCAAAAACAACCTCTGTGCCGGAAGTAAGATTCCGGTGGACAGCCTTCTGCTTGTAAATCTCATATCCTCCGTTGGCATTCACCTCGAAAAGAAGCATTTCGCCTCTAACCATTTTTCTAAGCAATGCGCTTGGACGATATTTTGGGTCGCCTGTTTCTCTTTGAAGAACTTCCATAATAGCCAAAACAATATCGAGTCCGATTAAGTCGCCTAAAGCCAAAGGTCCCATAGGATGATTAGCTCCAAGTTTCATAGCGTTATCGATTCCTTCAACGGAAGCTACGCCCATAGAATATAAATCTATAGCTTCGTTAATCATAGGAACGAGAATTCTATTTACTACAAATCCCGCCGTTTCATTAACTTCCACTGGAACTTTTCCTATCTCTTTTGAAATGTTTATGATTTTTTCGGCAACCTCTCTCGGAGTGTTGATGCCTGAAATAACTTCAACTAATTTCATAACGGGCGCTGGATTAAAGAAATGCATTCCTATAACGGGTCTGCCTATTCCCGCTCCAATTTCCGTGATAGATAGAGAAGAAGTGTTTGAAGAAAATACGCAATCTGGTTTGCAAATTTCATGCAATTCTTTAAATGTAGTTTTCTTTACTTCCATACTTTCAAAAGCCGCTTCTACTATTAAATCGCAATCTTTACAGATTTCTTTTAATCCTATAGAGATTTTTGAAACGATTTTATCCGCTTCGCTTTTCTCCATTTTTCCTTTTGCCACTCTACCGTCAAAACTTTTAACGATTCTTGCCTTTCCGTTAGCTGCGAATTCTTCTTTAATATCGCATAAACAAACTTCATAGCCTTCGGTTGTTGCAAAAGCTTGAGCTATTCCAGAACCCATAGCTCCCGCTCCAATTACTCCTACTTTCATTTTTTTACTCCTTGATTAATATTTTTTATTTATTTACAAATTTTTCAACTTTTCTTTTTTCTAAAAAAGCCGTCATACCTTCAATTTGGTCATCCGTTTCAAAACAGTTGCCAAATAATCTCTCTTCTATTTCTATAGCCTTATCCATATTAACTTGCAAGCCTTCGTTAATGGCTTTTTTGCAATTACGAACCGCTATAGGCGCGGAGCTTGCTATAGATTTTGCCAATTTTTCCGCATTAGCCATAAGTTCGGCTTGAGGATAAACCGCATTAACGAGTCCGATTCTCAAAGCCTCGTCCGCCTTTATATTTCTGCCCGAATATATAAGCTGTTTTGCCATGCCTATTCCTACTATTCTAGGAAGTCTTTGAGTGCCTCCAAATCCTGGCGTTATTCCGAGTCCGACTTCAGGTTGTCCAAATACCGCATTATCGGAACAAATACGAATATCGCAACTCATAGCAATTTCACATCCTCCGCCCAAAGCGAAACCGTTTATAGCGGCTATCACAGGAATAGGAAAAGTTTCTATTTTACGAAATACTTTATTTCCTCTTGTTCCAAAATCTTCTCCTTCAAGCTTGCTTAATTTACTCATTTCGGATATATCGGCTCCAGCAACGAATGATTTATCGCCCGCTCCCGTCAATATTAAACATCTTATAGTTTTAATATCTACGGTATCGAATGTTCTATTCAATTCGTCTAATACTTGAGAGTTTAAAGCGTTCAGAGCTTTCTCTCTATTAATTGTAATATAGCCAATCATATCCTTTTCTTCATATTTAACGAATTCCATCTCTCCTCCGTTTTTTAATAAATTATAAACAGGCTTAAATTTTATAATCTAAACCTGTTTTATATTCTGATTCTATTCTCTTTCTACGATAACAGAACAACCCATACCGCCGCCTATACATAAAGTGGCAAGTCCTCTCTTTAAGCCTTTAGCTTCCAATTCATGAAGTAAAGTTACAAGTATTCTACATCCAGAAGCTCCAACAGGGTGTCCTAAAGCTATAGCGCCGCCGTTAGGATTAAGTTGTTTTTCAACATCTATACCCAAATCTTTACCAACCGCAACCGATTGAGCTGCAAAAGCTTCGTTAGCTTCTATAATATCAAAATCTTTAATCGTTAATCCCGTTTTAGCCATAACTTTTTTAGTTGAAGCGACAGGTCCAATTCCCATAATTCTTGGCGCAACTCCTCCCAAACCTCCAGCAATATAAGTAGCCATAGGTTTAACGCCTAATTCTTTTGCTTTCTCTTCGCTCATAACAACCATAGCCGCAGCTCCATCGTTTATACTTGAAGAATTTCCAGCGGTTACTTTTCCTCCGTCTGGTTTGAAAGCTGGTTTTAATTTAGATAAAGATTCCGCAGTTACTCCCGCTCTTGGTCCTTCATCTTTATCGAATACTATATCGCCTTTTTTATTTTTTATAGTTACGGGAACTATTTCTTTTTTGAACGCTCCCGATTCTATGGCTTTTACGGCTTTTTGTTGAGAGTTTGCCGCGAATTCGTCTAACTCTTCTCTAGTTAATTTCCAATCATCGCAAATGTTTTCCGCCGTTATACCCATATGATAATTATCAAATGCATCCGTAAGAGCGTCATGAACCATAGTGTCTATTAAAGAACCGTTTCCTAATCTATAACCATATCTTCCGTTTTTCAAAGCGTAAGGCGCTAAAGACATATTTTCAGTTCCTCCAGCGACTACTATATCGGCATTTCCCGATGCTATCATATAAGCTGCAAGATTAACCGCTCCCAAACCAGAACCGCAAAGAACATTTACTGTCATAGCTGGAACTTCTAC
>OQVL01000961.1_pt1 | contig 16535 bp, 17 predicted proteins | sample 1691501 | NCBI WGS metagenome assembly OQVL01 (sample SAMN03418253, study PRJEB22391) | human gut metagenome | biome: human-gut; feature: organic feature; material: feces | host: Homo sapiens | place: Tanzania | collected 2013-01 | reverse complement strand
AAGACTGTCCGCGGTACTGACGTGCTCTTCCCTAAGATCGGTGAAATCATCGGCGACCAGAGCTCGCTTGCTATGCTTCAGAAACAGCTTACAGATACTAACGGCGACAGCGTTGTAACCTCTGCCGACTACGCTTATCAGAATACTATCAATATCAACAATCTTATCCAGAAGGCTTACAACATTTATTCGGGCGAAAAAAATGGTATTCTTTACACATATCAGACGAGAACGGTTGACTCTACAACGGGTGAGCTTACTGAAGAAGACCCTGTTCTTTGCGACATCACAGGACAGCCTATCCTCAGTGACCCTAAAGGCCCGACTTCCGTTATTGCATATGATGAAGGCGCAACAACAGAAGATGCTGTTGCAGCAGGCGGTATCGTCGGTGAGCTTTCATACTCCGACCTTGCAGCTTTCGACATCGGTTCAAACGGCAACATCACAGTTACCTACAATAACCAGCTTAAAGTTATCGGCAGAATCGAAGTTACTGTATTTGACAACCCTGAGGGTCTTGTTGAAGCCGGCGAAACTTCCTACTCCGAAACCTCCGCATCAGGCGCAGGCAAGGTAAAAATGCCCGGCGATCAGGGCGCAGGCTCACTTGCTACAAATAAGCTTGAAATGTCAAATGTAAACCTTGCACAGGAATTTTCCGATATGATCGTTACACAGAGAGGCTTCCAGGCAAATGCAAGAATCATTACGACCTCCGACTCAATGCTTGAAGAACTTGTAAAACGTCACAAGCAGAATAATCAAGGAGATACAAATGGATAAATTAATCAAAAACATTGAGCACAAAACAGTTCTCAAAATCAAAGACGAAGTGACATACCAAAAAGGTCAAATCGTCAGCAAAACCCTTTCGCAAAACGAACACCATTCGCTTACTCTTTTTGCATTTGACAAGGGCGAAGAAATCAGCACTCACGAATCCGGCGGTGACGCTATGATTGTTGCTCTTGACGGAGTCGGCAAAATCACAAATGTTAGGCTGATTGAAAGTGATTACTCGCTCTGGTTGTCCACCGTGTAAACCACACAAGCAATCCCGACAATCAGCGAAAAGAGAATTGCACCGCCGAAAGAATTTTCCAACGCTCATATATCGTTGCATCACTTCGTAAGAACCTTTTTATGATACGATTTGTTTCCGCAGTATGGGCATTTCATCTTTCTTGATGTGCCGCTATGCAGAGCCATAACAACAGCTTTCATTGTCGGTACATATCTTTTTTTGCATACAGGGCATTCGTAGTATCCCGTATCGTGCTCAATTCTTACTCCTACAAAGCAAGTGGCGAAAACTACCGCAGCTCCAAATACCAATAAAGCGATTCCGAGGGCAAGACGGTCTTTCATCAAATAGCATCCGACAAATATCATAGTGAGAGATACAACAATCGCCATTGTAATAAGAAGCTTCTCCAGATGCAGAATCCGTTTATTTGACGATTCCTCCTGCTTCTTCATCTCCAAGAGCAAAGCATCCGAAGTTTCCTTGTAGTTTTCCATTGCGATTCGCTCCCCACTGAAAAGCTCGCTTAGGTTAATTTTTAGCAGGTCACATAGTTCTGGCATGATGGCTGCATCTGGCAGACTCCGTCCAGTTTCCCATTTTGATACGGCACGGTCTGTGATGCCAAGTTTCTCCGCAAGAACAGCTTGTGTGAAACCCTGCTCCTTCCGACAGGACGCTATGAACTTTCCGATTTTCTCCTGTTCCATGAGGAGCACCTCCTTTCTTGCATCCACTATATCGCTGTATGACGATTTTTAACAGGAACCAGTGGTTGATATGTCCGAAATCCGCTCTTTAACGGGACTCTACTTCGGGTGGAGTAAGATATTCATCCGTTTTCAACAACGATAATCAACGCCTATTTTCTCTGTACTTCTTTTTCCACTGACCAACTTTATCAAATGCACCTAACAAATGCAGAAAATACAATACCAAACCTGCCGCAGTAAGACCAGATGTAAATGAGGTAATATTGTCACAAATATCTTCGGGAACAGTTCCGTATAATACCCCTACATAATCACTCCCAAACAGCAAATAGCAAACAGAACCAAGTGCGATTGATGCCGCCAACAAGGTGCTTAGGCGTTTAAGGCGTTTTTGATTTTCTTCTGTAGCATATTTTGCAACCTTTTTCAGCGTATCCTTAGTTTCGTTATCCATATTCTCGCTTTTCCTTTCTCCATCGATTATTTCTCGAATATCTACATCATAGAAATCCGCAAGTTCAATGAGCATATCCACATCAGGCATATTACTACCTGTTTCCCATCTCGAAACAGTTCGTGATGAAATATAGAAATGTTCTGCGAATTGCTCTTGTGTCAATCCTTTTTCTTTTCGCAGTTGCTTTAAGAAATTCCCTATTTTTTGTTGTTCCATTATAGCCCTCCTTGCGTAACTGATATTATCAAAATTTTAATCTTAATACCACGACACAAAGCGAGAAATATCGTGATATAGGGAAATAGACATATCGTGTCTGGTGTTTTTTGCGTTATAATGTTTGACCGAGTACGCCGAGTGTATGTCATCAGCAAATTTATGATAGTTGCCTTGACCTTTTAATTGGATGGCGAATAACGGTTTTCCATCTTTCTGGCGCTACTTTCCGTGCATCTGATAAGTAAATTTCGTGATGTAATCGGCTTTCAGTTATATCATTTTCATAACCGTTCTGCGCTATATATTCATCCATTAACGCTACCGTTTGCGGTTCATCATCAAATGCGCCTATGTGCATTATTTGCACACACACGCCCTCATCAATAGTCAGAAATTCCGCCGATGAGCAATCGAACTTTTTCTTTTCGGATGCGGTTTCTACTGCCCATTCAAAATCCTTTTGAGTAACAAATTCTGGCAGGCGAATGACAGAAATCCAGTTAAATGCAGCTTTATCAGCGTAGTCTATACCATCAACATTATCCTGCCACCAAAACCCCTCCAACGGAGGAACGACATACTCAAAAAAGCCCTCGATTTTATGCTCTGTTTTATAGCTCATTTTCAGCGTGTAAGCAACAGCGTATAGGATACTGATTGCCCGCTGATAATCACCGTCAATCTCGTTAGGATTTCCTTTTCCTCGTACAGCAATGTAGTTAGCTTTCGGAACAGTAACAATCTCTGGTTTGTTCTTCGGCATATAAAATTCTTTGTATTCTTTTTTGAAATCGAAAGCCATAATGTTCTCCTTATAAATCTCTATTTATTCTAATTTGCGAGTAGATTGTACCACACTTATACTGACACCCTGTGTCAAGATTTATATTTTTCATAGATACTTTTTGCCTGCTTTGCAACGATGTCCTTGAGATGCGCAGGCTCTACAATATCCACCTGTGTTCCGAATGATAACAAATACCCGATTAACCATTCATCTTCTGGCATTTCAACAGATACGATTAAATCCCCATTTTCTTCTGTGCTTATTTGAGAATTATCAAATTCATCATAAACACGATATGAGATTTCTTTGGCAAAGCGCAGCACGATTGTACTGTAAACTTGTCCCGATATCTTATCTAATTCTGGAAAAGACTTTTTATCAAAAGTGTCTGAAAGCATTTCCAATGTTATAATGCGAGTCAGCTTAAAAATGCGATAGTCCTGTTTTTCCATACAGTACGCTTTCAAGTACCATGACATAGATTTATATAACACTTTTAACGGTTGGACAATTCTCTCGCTAATCGTTCCATAGGAGTTTGCGTAGGTTATTTTCACGCACCTTTGGTGAATTACTGCCGATTTCAGCAATTCAAATTTAGCATTATCAGTTCCGTTATTGCCCCATCTGGAAAAATCCACTTCAAGCCAGCTCTCTGAGCCGACATTAAATATTGCAGAGAGTTTTTGCAGTATTTGGCTGTTGTCAATATTGCTTGTGGAATTGATGCTATGCAAGGCTGTTAGAATTTCTCGCTTCTCTTCCTCGGTAAGCACAGCTTTATCCATGACAAAGCCATTCATTAAGTAAATGCCGCCATTTCGCCCTGCTTCCGCATAAATAGGAATACCTGCGCCGCTTAAAGCATCAATATCTCTATAAATCGTTCTTACAGATACTTCAAACTTTTCCGCCAATTCTGAGGCAGTAGCCCGACCTTTATCAAGTAAGTGATATACTACCTTAAACAACCTGCTTTCCTGCATTGTCTAATTCTCCTTTGATAATAAGATACCATCAAAAACCTGACACGGTATGACAACATTTATTATAATTGATTTGCCGAGCAGTATCAAGTATGCAATTATGAACTTTAATCGCCTGCTACAAGAGATTTAATACCCTATTGCAAGAGATTTCAGACCGTTTCATAAGAAGCCTCGTTTCTGTAAAATATATATAGTACGATTTTACAGGCACAAGGTGGTGAGCTTATGGACGAAAGAAATAATGATTTTGACTTCGATTTTACGCCAATCGGTCTGGCTATCAAGAAAGCCAGAACAGCACAGGGGATGACGAGAGAACAGCTTGCCCGTATCGTTGACTACGACCCAAGGCATTTACAGGCGATTGAAAATGAGGGGCAGAAGCCGAGTCTGGAGCTGTTTATTCAGCTCGTGACGATGTTCAACATTTCGGTTGACGAGTACATATTCCCCAATAAAGAAGTCAATAAAAGTTCCGCCCGCAGACGCTTAGACGCACAGCTCGACAATTTAGATGATAAAGAACTGTCCATTGTAGAAGCAACCGTCAACGGTTTATGTAAGGCAAAAGAGTAAACAGAGGAAAGAAAAACCTCTGTTTTTCTTTTGCCCTTTTTTAATAGGCAGGAATACCGTACCCATAGATAACGCTGCTGCCGACAGCGTATTGCTTCTGCCTGCAAGCGTCGCCAGAGTTACCCTCAACGGTATAGACAATGCCGTTTTCGCACTTCTCTACAATGCCCACATGGTCAACCTCGCCGTCGCACTCCCAATCAAAGAAGATGATTTGACCTGCCGACGGCTCAAAGCTGCTGCCCTGCCATTGCCCACGGTCTTTGAACCATTGCACTCCATTGACGCAGCCTGCGAATTTCGGTATCACGCCGCTGTCGATATAGCCGCACTCATTTGCACACCAACTCACAAAACAAGCGCACCATTCTACACGCCCATCAAAGCCGTACCAAGACCAATAGGGCTGACCGCCCACATTGCCGACCTGCGACAAGGCAACGGTCACGATTTCGCCGTCACCAACGGAGATACCATAAAGCACCGCAGACCAGAGCGAATTGTTTTCCTCGGCAAGTAATTCCGATAGCTGCTGTCGCTGTTCTTCATTAAATCCGTATAGGTCAGCCATTTCCTCGGCGGTCTTGTGACTGACCGTGATATACAGATAAGTCCGAGTAACGGTGCTTTCGGTCTGCACGATATTCCCGTGACCGTCGTCGCTCTCGGTTATAACGGTTTCGGTCTTGCTTTCGGTGTGGGAGCTGATTTCATTCATCTCCCAGAAGATGCCCGATAGAAGCTGCTTTTTGCCCTCGTCCATCGTTGCCACGTCCTGCGGATTGTCTGGGTCGGTGGCAGTCTTTACGGAATAAACCGCAAGCACCTCTTTCCAAACCGCACGGCTGCCCGACATTTCCAGAACATCATAGGTCGTGCTGCTTTGGATTCCGTCAAGACGGGTGTCGTATTCTGTATTGATTTCCCGTACAACACTCTGCATTGTCATACCGTTTCCAGAGTCCTCGCCCGAAAAGAAAATACCGAACACCGAGCCTGCAATCAAAGCAATCAAACAGATTACAACAATAATCACGACGGCAATCCAACCGCCTGCGGCTATGGCGGCTACAAGCGCCTTGACACCTGCAATAATCGCCTTAACTGCGGCAATCGTGGCTTTTACTGCCGCTTTCACCGCTGTAACCGTAGCCTTGGCGGTGGCTTTTGCCGCCTGTGCCGCTCTTTGAGCCGCTTTTGCCGAAGCCTTTGCCGCCGCCTTTGTTGCTTTGGCGGTATGCTCGGCTGTTTTGATGGCTGCCTTAGAGGTAGCCTGTGCAGTCTTAACGCTTTTCTGGGTGGTCTTGACCGTACCTTTTGCGGTTGCCTTGACCGTCTTTTCTGTATTTCGGGCGGTGGTCTTAACCGTCTTTTTGCCTTGCTGTCGGGTCTTGATAAACTGAGATTTTGCCCTTTGGACGCTATCGGGAGCAGAGGAACGGCTTGCAGCCCCGTGACGGATCTGCAAGCCGTTGTTATTCTGTTCGGCGGCTCTTGCCGCCTTTTTCTGTTTATAGGACGATATTTTATCCTTTGCCTTGCCGATATTTTCCCTTGTTTCCTTGACCGCCTTTTGCCCTTGTTTGTTAAATTGGTGGATACCCTCGTCCTTAATACGGTCAGCTCCGTAGGAAAGCCTATCGGCGGCATATTCCGTAGCGGAGCTTTCATCGGCGTAACAGCCTTGTTCCGCCTTGTCCTTTTTTTTCGCATAAGCGGACTTCATACGCTCGGTAGCAATGGCGGCTTTGTCTATGGTCTTTATTGTGCCTTTGACCGCATCTCTGGTTTTTATATCAGCCATTAAAAGCCTCCTTTCCTTGAAGCGGTACAGATATTAGGCAACCTTTTTTGCCACTACAACAAGTCTGCCGTTTTGTGCGGAGTATTCGCAGGTAGAAAGCGTAATAAGCCTGTCGCCGTATTCTGCGGTTACGCCTGTATCATATAAGGCAAGCTCCTTGCACTTGGCGATATAAGCGTTAAAGGCGTTTTCGTCCTCTGCGTTTACAAAATCGTAGTAGCGGAAGCCCTCGGAGCTGTACGCAACCGTTTTGAACACGGCAATGATTTCATACTCGCCCCGCTTTGTGAGGGTATCAAAACGAATGGTCTTGTGTTCCTCGTAAAAATCCTTGCTCTTGTAATTCTCCAATGCGCCGAACATCTTTTGCCCCTTGATGTGATGACCGTAAATAACAAGGTTATCGCTCGTTGATAGGTCGCAATTTTCCTGCACATACGGAGTGCCTAAATCGCTGTACTCCTTTTCAAAATTGTGCTTCAGATAATAATTGGGGTTATTCGGGGTCTGCATTACGGGATAGTTGATATTCGTGCCGGCAATCGAAAGCCAGCCGACCATATCCGTATTTTGCAGATACAATTCGCCGTATTCCGCAAGCACAGTTTCTTCTTCCGTGAGCAGAACATCGGTCGTTTCACTTTCGCCTGTCTGCGCCTGTTCCACAACCTCGGCAATTTTCTCAAAGATTTCTTCCTGCTCGCTTTCGTGCGCATAGTGGCTGTAAATACGGAAGCCGCAAAAAGCCGCCGCACCTAACAGGCACACGGCGGCAACCATACAGATGATTTTCTTGTATTTTTTCATAGCATTGTCCTTTCTTATTCTGTTTTAGGGGCAAAAAATAACGCCCACATTTTCTGTGAGCGTTACTGTTGCAATATTGATTTCAGATACAAAATGCGGCATAGAGAGGAACGATTTTTTTATTGTCCTCAAAGCCGAAGTTTTTGGCAGAGAGCTTGATAGCATAAGCGGGCTTGTAGGTGTCCATATAGACCTTTAAGCTCTTGGCTCTGGTGTTGTCGGCAGACTTGACCTCAATGGGAATGAGCTGACCGTCACGCTGAATGATAAAATCAATTTCAGCCCCACGCTCGGACTCCCAATAGTAAGTGTGGTAGCCGTTGATGGAGAGCTGCACATTGACATAGTTCTCTGCCATACCGCCCTTGAAATCGTTGATTTCCTCGACCATATAGAGAATGTCATTGGCGGCTAAGTCTTTCTTGGCGCAAAGCAGCCCTAAGTCGGATACATAAATCTTGAACGCATCAATATCACGGTAGTTTTCAAGCGGCTTTTTGATTTGCTCGACCTTGTAGACCTGTGACACGATACCGGACAGGCAAAGCCATTCGATTGCATTTTCAAATTCGGAAGCCCGTCCGCCTTTCTTTATCAGCTTATATTGAAAGCGAGTATTTTTCTTTGAAAGCTGAACGGTAATATTATCATAGGCAAGTCTGGTTTTCTTAATTTCATTCAAATTGTTGTACTTACTCATATCGTTGAGATAGCTTGCAAGTATCGTGTCCTGCGTATGGCGGACAAGAATGTAGTCCTTGGTCTGCGCGAACTGCATCACGCACTCCGGCATGCCGCCGACTACAAGATACTGACGATAGAGCTGCATTGCGGTTTCGTGCAAAGCCGCCGGCAGCGGCTTATCGGTATCGAAGCTTTTTTTTATCTCTTTTACGAGAGTTTCCTCTCCGAGAGCAAGCATGAATTCTTCCATATCCATCGGATAAAGCGTTTTCATATCGACCTTTCCGACAGGAAAAGAAAACCGGGCTCGGTTGACTGCAACACCGAGCAGGCTGCCGAGGGCGATAATGTGATACTCCGGCGCGTTCTCGCAGAAGTATTTGAGCGAAGTCAATGCCCTTTCGCAAAGCTGTACCTCATCGAAAACAATCAACGTCTTTTCCTTTACAATCGTCTGCCCCGCAATATGGGACAAAATCGGTATCAGATAATCGGGGCTGATGTCTTCCTCAAAGGTCTCATTCAGCTTCGGATTGGTTTCAAAATTGAAATACGCTACATTCTCATAGCATGTGCGCCCAAACTCCAGAACGGAATAAGTCTTTCCGACCTGTCTTGCACCCTGCAAAACAAGAGGTTTTCGGTGTTCATCCTCTTTCCATGCTTCCAAGAAGCGCATAATTTTTCTGTACATAATCAGACCTCCTTAAAGGTTCTGATTATAGTATAACCGGTTTTCATGTGAAAATCAACGATTTTTACATAAATTTTCGCATTATTTTACATGAATATTTTTTATATTTTTACACTATTCGGCACAAATAGTGATTATATCCTCTCTCCGATCTTCTCGCCCATGCGGACCTTCGTTTCGATGCCTTCTCTGCTGTTTGCCAGAATGTCCTCATCTACCCGCAGGACATCTTTCTTGACGCAGAGGATGACTGTCGAACCGCCGAATTCGAATCGTCCTTTCTCCTGTCCGCGTTTAAAAGAAAACCCGCCGTGCTTGTGGTAGTTTACGATTTTGCCGACCATAAGGGCTCCGACCTCCATGTGGAGCAGCTTCCCGAAGTTTTCGGTTTCGAGCGTGCAATAGCAGCGGCTGTTTTCCTTATAGATCGGCAGAATCTGCCCCGCAAACGGGTTCACCGTGTGGAAAACCCCATTTATGTAGGTATCGCAGCTCTTGGTTCCGTTATCCGTATAGCAGTAACGGTGGTAATCGTCTACCGTGAGCCGGAACAAAAGCAGCAGACCGCCGCGGTATTCCTCAGCCAGCCTGCTGTCGCGAAAAAGACTGTGCATGGTATACTGCGTGTTCTTTATATGAAAAGAAGCACCGTCGCAGATTTCATGCACCGTCAGCCTGCTATCGCACGGAGAGATGAAACCGGCCGGCTCCGGTTCCACGGGACGCATGCCCTTTCTTATTCTGCGGGTAAAGAAGTCATTATAAGATTTGTATCTTTTGTGCTCGTACTGGCGCATGTCGATGCCGTTTTTCTTTACGAATCCCGGAATGGCAAGTTTTGATATGCGCGAGGACAAGACCGCTCCTCCGAGCCGGCTTACCCACGGCCTCACCAGGACTTTGAGCACCATCCGCCCGCCGGCTGTGCCGTACAGTTTTCTTAGAATGGCATCCTGCTGCGCGTCGCTTGGCACGGGCATTCCTTTTCTGTCTTTACATTCCATGGTACACTCCCGGCTGGCTCCCGCCCTGATTGATATAGATAAACACTAACGCTGCCGCAACAATCACACAGATGAGCAGAAGCAGTTTGTTGCTTGGTTTTCTGAGCTTGAAGTTCGATATGAACAGCATTCCCACTCCGAAAAGCAGAACTGTCAGAATTGCATTATACGCAGACGCCGTAAAAATCCCCTTCAAAAGGTATACGAGTGGGAAAATCACCGCCGCAGAGGTAATCGGAAGGCCGTAATACACTTTTTCGTGCTCCTCTTCCGAGAAAAAGTTGTTCGTCTCAATCACATTGAAGTACGCAAGCCGAATCACACCGCAAATCGCATAGAAAATGATTGCCAGAAATCCCAGTCTGCCCTGAACTCCCATGCAGTAGCACAGGTATGCCGGAAACACGCCGAAAGCAGCCACATCGCAAAGCGAGTCGAGCTGAATGCCGAAGAGCTTCTCGTCATCGGTTCGGTCCTTCTTCCTGCGAGCGACCTTGCCGTCAAACATATCGAAAAAGCCCGAAAGAGCAAGACAGAATATTGCCGCTCCGAACACCCCCGCATGTGCAAACGTCATTCCCGTAATCGCCGAAATCAGGCTCATGTATGTAAGTATTACCGTATAATTATAAAATCCTATCATTTTTCTCTCTCCTCCCAAATATCAGAAAATACGCTGCCGCGGTGAAGACCGCGCTAATCAACAGCTGCGCATAAAAACTCAAACCCCTGCTTATAATCATCGCCGGCGTGATTACCCCCGCGCCGCATACCGGCAAAAATATCAATTGAAATAAATGTTCGCTGATGCCAAGACCTCCCGGCAGCGGAAGCATATCGACTGCCAGCGAAATTGTCCCCTGCAGAACGATTACATCTGCAAGTCCGAGGCTGTGAATCCCAAATGAGCGCAAAACCACATAAGTAACCGCAAACAGCAGACAGCGCTGCACCAAGGTAATCCCAAGCACATTCAGGCTCACCTGCTTATGCCGGCGGACATACACCGAAGTTTCCTTGTAGCCGTCCATATAGCGGATAGCTTTTGCCTCCAGCCTCTCCAGCTTTTCCTGCTTCCCGGCCTTATGCAAGTGCCGCCGCATAATTCCGACAAACCACTGCACCAGACCTTTCATAATTTCCGGCGACCATACTACGGCAAGCATGAAGGTTACGCAAATCACATTCAGAACCAGTCCCAGATACACCCAAGGCATCGCCGGGCGCAGCAGCCTGAGCTCAACTGCAGGTCTGAAAATCAAGACAAACAGCCCCAGAAGCACCAAAACCGCCTTATATGCGATTGTAACAATCATTAACGTAATCGTGGAAACATGCGCCGAGAGCTTGTCCTTGTTCATAAAAACGAGCTGCATGGGCTGTCCTCCGGAAGCCGTCGGCGTCACCAGACTAAAGAAAAACCCGACAAAGGAATACAAACAGCAGTGCGAAAGCTTCGGTTTTTCTTTCAAGGTCCCCATCAAGTAGAAAATAATCACTGATTCGCTTAATATAAATGCAAACACCAGCAGGATTCCGACCAGCCACTCCGGACCTTTGGCATGTTCGATATATTCGGCCACCTCGGAAAAGTCCTCTCCGCGAAACACATAGTAAACCGTTAGGCCGATACAGAGCGTCAAAAATATAAAATTAAACAGTACCTTCTTTTTTTTCTTCATTTGCATCCCCGAATACTTTCTCGTTAATCCTCTCAAACACCTTTCTTACCGGTTGTGCGATGTCCGTTTTCATCGCTATACTGTAGCAAAGCAGCGCAAGCACCACTCCGCTTATAACATCTGAGATGTAGTGCTGCTTGGTGAACTGCGTCGATGCGAAAATCAGCAGTGCAAAAGCCAGCACACCTCCCTTCGCCACCCGGCTCATCTTGTCCGTTTTCATAAGACCCAGAAAGCAAAGCAGGCTGATGATACAGTGTATCGACGGAAACAGGTTGTACGGCAGATCCAGTTTGTAAATCAGTGCCAGCATCCAGTCAAAAACCGAGTTCATCTCGAGTACCGGCCTTGTGTTCATGGTCGGGAAAACGACGAAAATAACTCCGCAGATTGTCCTGGAAAGAAGATCTGCTGTCACAAACCGGAACCAGAATTCCCTGTCATTAAAGCGCGCAATCAAGATATAGCATATAACCCAGAAGGCAAAACTTGCCACATAAATCAAGACCCACCACGATTGGACGGGAACCCACCTGTCGAAATCCGTTGTCAAGTCAAAGTGTCTGCGCCCCGCACATAAAAACTGCGTTGTCCAGTAGACAAAGCAGTTCCATACGAAGCAAAAGACCAGTGAGATAACCGCATATTTCGGAATCAATTTTTCTACATTTTTCATCACTTTATCCAATTTTACTCCCTTATATTATATCTTATACCGGAAATTTTGCAATATCTTTGCAGAATCTTAGCGGAATTATTAAAAACTTCGCAATTATATCATATAATTGTTGGAATACATTTCCGTCTGCCGGTCAAGCAGGTCCTGCAGCGTTATTCCGTCAAGATATTTTTCGATCGCGTCACGAAGGCCTTTCCATAGTGGCAGTGTCACGCAGAACTCGCTGCGCTCGCAACCCACGGGCGTTGTATCCAGACACGCAGCAGGTGCAAGGCTGCCCTCCGTCAGTTCCAGGATATCTTTTACCGTATAGGCACTCGGTGCTTTTGCAAGCCGATAGCCTCCCTGTGCACCTCGGTTTGCCTGCAGGAAATTCGAACGGTTCAGAATCGGAATAATCTGCTCCAGATATTTTTTGGAAATTCCCTGCCGTGCCGCAATATCTTTCAGTGAAACGAAACCCTCGCCCTGATGCTCCGCCAAATCTATCATCATTCTGAGCGCATAGCGCCCTTTCGTGGAAATCTTCATCCTGCACCTCCTCTTGTGCGCCGGCATGCAAAACTTTTCACACAAAAAGCCTCCTGCCCTACAACCTACATAATACCATGAAAATGCTAGGTTTTCAAGCAAGAGGCCAATATAGTTCAAATTTCCAGCCGATATTATTCAGCAAACATCGGCGTGGAAAGGTATCTTTCTCCGGTATCCGGCAGAAGTGCTACAATCACCTTGCCCTTGTTTTCCGGGCGTTTTGCAAGCTGCGACGCTGCATAAACAGCTGCACCGGATGAGATTCCGACGAGCACACCGCCTTTTCTTGCAAGCGTTCTTCCGGTTTCAAACGCATCCTCGTTTTCTACTGTAATGATTTCATCATAAATCTCTGTGTTGAGCGTTTCCGGAACGAAGCCCGCGCCGATACCCTGAATCTTGTGCGGGCCTGGAGTTCCTTTTGAAAGAACCGGAGAGCCTGCAGGCTCTACTGCTACCACCTTGACATCCGGATTCTTGCTCTTTAAGTATGCACCCACGCCGGAAAGCGTTCCGCCTGTGCCAACACCTGCAACGAAGATGTCAACTTTGCCGTCTGTATCTTCCCAGATTTCAGGTCCTGTGGATGCCTCGTGCGCGGACGGGTTTGCAGGGTTTGTAAACTGGCTCGGGATGAAGCTTCCCGGAGTTTCCTTGACAAGTTCTTCTGCCTTTGCAATCGCTCCCTTCATGCCCTTTGCGCCGTCTGTCAATACAAGTTCCGCACCGTATGCCTTCAAAAGATTGCGGCGCTCAATGCTCATCGTCTCCGGCATCGTCAGAATAATCTTATACCCTCTGGAAGCTGCAACCGAAGCCAGTCCGATTCCGGTATTTCCGCTGGTTGGTTCGATGATAACCGCACCCGGCTTTAATGCTCCCGACTTCTCGGCATCGTCAATCATCGCTCTTGCGATTCTGTCCTTAACGCTTCCCGCCGGGTTGAAATATTCCAATTTACCGTAAACTTCGGCCTGTGTTTCTTCGTCCCCCACAATGTGGTTCAGCTTGAGCAGCGGTGTTCCGCCGATTAAATCTGTAATTCTTTCATATACTTTCATTTCCTTCATCTCCTTTTTTCATTATAATTTATATTTATTCCGCAGTGGTTTTTATTTCCCACAAAACCTATCTGTTTTATAGGTATTATACTAGCGCAACTTTCTTCTTTTGTCAACACAAAAATAAAAAAAATCGGCAAAATCTTCCGAAAAAATTCTGCCGATTCCTTATTCTATTCCATAGCGGCTACATCATTCCCATGCCGCCCATTCCCGGAGCACCGCCACCCATCGCTACAGGAGGCATCGGTTCCTTGATGTCTACGATACCTGCTTCTGTAGTAAGAAGCATTGCGGATGCGGATGCCGCATTCTGAAGTGCACTTCTTGTAACCTTTGCAGGGTCAACGATACCTGCTTCAATCATGTCTACATATTCTTCCGTAGCTGCATTCAGGCCAACACCTACACCGGATTTCTTAACTTCCGCAACAACAACGCTGCCTTCAAGCCCTGCGTTTTCTGCAATCTGTCTTACCGGTTCTTCCAGTGCACGCTTGATGATTGCAGCACCTGTCTTAACATCGCCGGAAAGGGTGTCAACATATGCTGCCACAGCCGGAATTGTGTTTACGAGCGCAACCCCGCCGCCGGATACGATACCCTCTTCAACTGCAGCCTTTGTTGCGTTGAGAGCGTCTTCGATTCTGAGTTTTCTTTCTTTCAGTTCCGTTTCGGTAGCTGCGCCTACCTTGATAACCGCAACGCCGCCTGCGAGTTTGGCAAGTCTTTCCTGAAGTTTTTCCTTGTCGAATTCGGAAGTTGTATCTTCAATCTGCATCTTGAGACTTGCAATTCTTGCCTTAACATCTTCGGAAGAACCGCCGCCGGATACGATAACCGTGTTTTCCTTGTCAACCTTAACGGTTGCTGCTGTTCCAAGCATGTCAAGTGTCACTTCGTTCAGCTCATAGCCAAGATCCGTTGCAATAACGGTACCGCCTGTAAGAACTGCGATATCTTCCAGCATTGCTTTTCTTCTTTCGCCGTATCCCGGAGCCTTTACCGCAACCACATCGATAACGCCTCTGAGTTTATTGACAACCAGTGTTGCAAGTGCTTCGCCTTCCACATCTTCCGCGATAATGAGAAGCTTACGTCCCTGCTTCATAATCTGTTCAAGCAGCGGAACCAGTTCCTGAATGCTTGCAATCTTCTTGTCAGTGATTAAAATATATGGATTTTCCATAACCGCTTCCATCTTTTCCGTGTCGGAAACCATGTAAGCCGATAAATAGCCTCTGTCAAACTGCATGCCTTCCACAACATCTAAAGTTGTGCCGAGGCTCTTGGATTCTTCTACTGTGATAACACCGTCCTTGCCTACCTTTTCCATAGCCTGTGCAATCAGTTCGCCGATGTTTTCGTCAGCAGCGGAAACTGCTGCAACCTGTGCGATGGATTCCTTGGTTTCAACCGGTTTTGCAATCTTACCGATTTCTTCAACCGCTACATCAACCGCGCCCTGGATACCCTTCTTAAGTTCCATTGGGTTAGCGCCTGCTGCGACATTCTTGAATCCTTCTTTTACGATAATCTGAGCAAGCAGAGTTGCTGTTGTTGTACCGTCGCCGGCTACATCGTTTGTCTTGGAAGCAACTTCCTTAACAACCTGAGCGCCCATGTTTTCCGTTGCGTCTTCAAGCTCGATTTCTCTTGCAATCGTAACACCGTCGTTAGTGATGAGCGGTGAGCCGAAGCTCTTATTGATTAAAACATTGCGCCCTTTCGGTCCTAATGTAATCTTTACTGTATCAGCTAATTTATCAACGCCTGCCTGCAGTTTGCGTCTTGCGTCTTCTCCGTAAAAAATGTCCTTTGCCATTTCTATGCACCCCTTTCAACTATTCAACAACCGCCAGGATGTCATCCTGTCTCATAATCGTGTATTCTTCGCCTTGATACTTAATTTCGGTTCCGCCGTATTTGCTGAAAACAACTTTGTCTCCCGGTTTCACTTCCATGGAAACATCCTTGGTTCCCGGTCCTACGGCTACAACCTCTGCCATCTGAGGTTTCTCCTTCGCTGCACTTGTGAGGATAAGGCCTCCCTGTGTTCTCTCTTCTGCTTCCAGTTTCTTGATGACTACTCTGGGTGATAAATGCCCGGTCTTCCTTCGCTGCAACAATTGCTGCCTCATTTAACAGATTCTCAAGGTCTGCACCGGTAAATCCGGCTGTCGTCTGCGCAATCTCTTTCAGGTCGACGTCATCGCCGAGCGGCTTATTCTTGGCATTGACCTTTTCACATTTTGCGAAGAATGCGTACAGCAGGTTCCAGAGCAGCACGAATTCATCTTTGAAATATCGTTTTCTTATCGATTTGAGCAGTCGCGTTCCCTTTCCTGACACTATCATTGACCTGATCCTTCTTGGCGGGAGGATCTTATATGCCAAAGCAGGTGTCGCGACGAACATGAATGTATCCTTGAGATAGTTCAGGACAGAGTAGAAGAGTGATATCAGCTGCTCGTTATAGTCGATCTGCTTGTCGTGATTGAGAGTGTCGAGGTAAAAGGGCTGATTGTCAATGATATATGCCTGCGAATGGTTGACTGTCTTAGTCCAATGGACCCTGTTTTTCCCGCTATGCGAGATGAGGCTGCAGTATGTCAGGAGAGTCTTCTGATTCTTGTGGAAGTCGATGAGGGAAAGGATTATGTCAATGAGAGTGCACGTGTCCGGTCCTTTCCTTGATGTCACATTCCGCGTCTTGTTCCCGTCTATAACGATGCCTGAGTCCGGGTAGTCGCTTTGGAACCGCTTGATTGCCAAGTTAAACAAAGCGGTTTCAGAGATCGACTGCTAAGCGTGATTC
>OQVL01000955.1_pt1 | contig 16597 bp, 9 predicted proteins | sample 1691501 | NCBI WGS metagenome assembly OQVL01 (sample SAMN03418253, study PRJEB22391) | human gut metagenome | biome: human-gut; feature: organic feature; material: feces | host: Homo sapiens | place: Tanzania | collected 2013-01 | reverse complement strand
GTCGGGGATGTATTCCTCGGCAAGGTGAAGAAAGTGATGCCCGCGCTGAATGCGGCGTTTGTAGACATCGGAGACGAAAAGGAAGCATTTATCCACTATCTGGATTTGGGTCTGTATTTCAATGCGTTCGACGAATTCGTCCGCAAGACAAATACTAACACCAACGCCAATGATTTGTTCACCGGCATTGAACTTGGTCCGATCCTCGCAAAGGAGGGGCAGATCGAGAATCATCTCAAGCCGGGACAGATGGTGATCGTCCAGATTGTAAAGGAGCCGATTTCGACAAAAGGTTCGCGACTCACAGCTGAGATTTCATTGGCAGGACGCAATATTGTACTCCTCCCTTTCGCAAAGAAAGTGAGCATATCCCAGAAGATAGCATCCAAGGAAGAGAAAAAGAGACTTGAGACACTTGTCAGGAGCATTCTCCCGCCGAATTACGGTGCGATTATCCGCACTGCCGCTGAAGGAAAGAACGCGGCAATTCTGGTTTCCGAACTTAAATCGCTGATCAGCAAATGGGAAGGCTCTTGGACCAAACTGTCGAAATCCAAGAATGTCCAGCTGCTCTTTACTGAGTACAGCAAGACCACCACGATTCTCCGCGATCTTTTCAATGATTCTTTCTCGAACATCTATGTCAATGACCAGAGAGAATATGAGGAAATCAAGAAGTACATCGCTCAGATTTCCCCGGACAAGGAAAAAATCGTGAAATTCTATGACGGCGACGAGCCTTTGTTCGACAAGTTCGATGTCACGAGGCAGATCAAGAGTTCGTTCGGAAAGGTGGTTCCTATAAAACAGGGGGCATATCTGGTAATAGAATCGACAGAGGCTCTCAATGTGGTAGATGTCAATAGCGGTATCAGGGCCAAGACCAATGATCAAGAGGAAAACACTTACGAAGTGAACCGCTACGCAGCCGAAGAGATAGCAAGACAGCTGCGGCTCAGAGATATGGGAGGCATCATCATCGTGGACTTCATAGACATGGAGAACCAGGAGCACAAGAATGGCCTCTACAAGTTCATGTCAGAGTTGATGCAGGAGGACAGGGCCAAGCATAATGTGCTGCCGCTCACGAAGTTCGGCCTCATGCAGATAACCAGACAGAGAATCCGTCCGGTGACACAGATCAACACTGAGGAAGTGTGTCCGGTATGTCACGGCACAGGCAAGATTTCTCCGAGCATTGTCATCGACGAAGAAATAGAGCGCAAGATTGCATTCTATACCAACGAGAAAAATATCCGGTCATTCATTCTCAAGACCGGGCCTGTACTTGGAGCATACATTTCGAGGGGATTCAATTCTTTCCTGAGAAAGTGGAAAAGGAAGTACAAATGCAAGATCAGACACGAAGAGGTCCTGGACTTCAGTGTCCTGCAGAATGAAATTTATACCGATAGCGGCGAAAGGCTGGACAGCTAGTTTCCCCACGGTAACCTGATGAAAGCAGGTCGGGCGCAGTGCCCGGCCTGTTTTTTTGTTTTCTCGCCAGTGAGACGTCTCTTTTCTTCGAGAGAAGGCCTTTCTTCTCTTTCGAGGGTCCTCCTCTCTTCCGTATCGTGCACACTAAAACGTTTTCCACGCACGTCAGGACTCAACTTGCCACTCGCGTGCGTAAAACCGGCCTTTTCACGCACGCCAGATCCACAAGGCCCGACATGAGGCCGCGAAGCCGGGGGTGCATTGACCAGAAACACATTAGCATATCTGAGACTTTTTGCCGGGATGGACTTTATGTTTTCAAAATTTTATATATTTGTGACTTACAGCTGTTTTGATTATTCACTTAAAGAGTATTGATAATATGAAAAAGGTATTCAACCTTCTTGTCTCTTTCGTTCTGCTTGCGGGATTTTCCGCTTGTAGTAAGGACGATTCAGGCAATCAACAGGTACCGAAGAATCCTGTCCCGTCTGCGGACTACAAAGGTCTTGCGTTCATTTCTTCCGGAGAATCCACTGTCCGGCTTGCACAAGTGGGGACCCCGTATGAAATTTCATTGGAATACAGCACTGATGAATCCCATTGGAAACCATATACCATAGGGGAAACGATTACTTTGGCGGACAGTACATTTTTACTGTTCAGGGACGGAGAACATAGAAATCACAGATTCAGTAAGGACACCGAGAATTACTATCATTTCGAGATTTCCGGTCCCATCTCTGCACAAGGGAATATCATGTCATTGTTAAACAGGAATTTCTCTACTCCGCTTTCAAAATATGTGTTTTTCGCTTTATTTGAAGGTTGCACAAGCCTGCTGTCTGCGCCTGAGCTCCCGACTACAACAATGGAATATGGCTGTTATTCCCAAATGTTCTCGGGATGCACGGCTCTGAAATCTGCCCCTGAACTCCCGGCCGAAGTATTGGCAATGAATTGTTATCAGCGGATGTTCCGCGGATGTTCCACTCTGACATCTGCTCCTAAGCTCCCGGCGACAAAAATGGAACAGAGTTGTTATTTCGGAATGTTCTCGGAATGCACAGGATTGACATCCGCACCTGAACTCCCGGCCAAAGTATTGGCTTCGAATTGTTATGGGATGATGTTCAAAGGGTGTTCCGCTCTGACATCTGCTCCTGAGCTCCCGGCAACAGAAATGAAATCCTATTGTTATAACAGCATGTTCACAAACTGTACGAGTCTAAAATTTGCACCCGAACTCCCTGCTAAAAGATTGGAGTCCAATTGCTACCTTTGTATGTTTGAAGGATGTACAAGTCTTACATCGGCTCCGGAACTTCCGGCAACAGAGCTTGTGAGCCATTGTTATGAGTTTATGTATAAAGATTGCCGCAATCTCCGATATGTCATAGGGCTGTTCACAACCGAGCCGTCAGAAAAAACGACAAAAGACTGGCTCAGCGGTGTGGCGGCTTCCGGCACATTTGTCAAGAGCAAAAAAGCGACTTGGGACGTGACGGGCGCAGATGGCGTTCCGGAAGGATGGAAAATTGAGACTTGGTAAGACGATTCGTTTACATAAACCCAGTACGAGTACATAATGCGTGGAGCATAAGTTCCTACCTCATAATGAAATAGCCATTTTCAGAGTTACGGTTTCACAAACTCTGAAAATAGCGAAATATCTAATAGTCAGCTATTTATGCGCCACGAATTGTTCATTTCAGAAATTTTTTGCATACTATTGCATTCGTGAACAACGTAAAATATGACACTAAAGAAAATAACACTGACATTGGCGGCGGCCGCATGCATATTGGGCGGATGCAAGAGAGAAATGACGGTCGGAGAGGCCGTGGACTTCCTTTATGAATATATGAGCATCGCTGACAAGGGCGATTACAGCAAGGACTTTTTCCGGGACAATGCGGAAGTGGCGCTGAGAGCCAGACGGGAAATGCCGTGGGGAAAGCAGCTGGACGACCGGATGTTCAGGCACTTCGTGTTGCCCGTCAGAGTGAACAACGAGCGGCTTGACGATTTCAGGACAATGTATTACGACACGCTGAAGGCACGCGTGGAGGGGCTGTCAATGCATGACGCGGCACTGGAAATCAATCATTGGTGCCATGAAAAAGTGACATACACGCCATCGGATGCCAGAACATTTTCACCGATCGCGTCAATTCTGAACGGCGAAGGGCGATGCGGAGAAGAGTCGACATTCACGGTGGCAGCCATGCGCACCGTCGGAATCCCGGCGCGCCAAGTCTACACGCCAAGATGGGCCCATACGGATGACAACCACGCCTGGGTGGAAGTATGGACAGACGGAAAATGGTCATTCCTAGGCGCTTGCGAGCCGGAACCGGAACTCAATATGGCATGGTTCAATGAGCCTGCGGCCAGGGCAATGCTGATGCACACGCTCGTATTCGGCGACTACCGCGGCCCTGAAGACGTAATCCGCCGTACCGCCAGCTTCACAGAAATCAATGTCATCGGAAACTATGTAAAAACAAGACGCAATATAGTGACTGTCAATGATTCCGAAGGCAAACCCGTAACCGGTGCCGACGTCGGATTCTGCATTTACAACTATGGCGAAATGTTCCCTGCAGTGACATTGAAAACAGACGACAAGGGGCAGGCAATACTCCATACAGGAATCGGCGACATGTTCGTATGGGCCTCATATGACGGACGTTACGGAATCGGAAAGCTCCATACGGAAGGCATTGAAAACTGCGGAATCACCATCACATTGGACCATACGGATGCGGATCCGATGGAGATTGACATTGACATGAACCCTCCTGCGAACGGCAGGATTCCGGCGGAAGCGAGTGAGGAGGCGATTGCCGCGAACAAGGTGCGGCTCGCGCGCGAAGACTCGCTGAGGCACTCATACACAGCGACTTTCACGACTCGGGACAATGCTGAGGAACGTCTCGGACTGGCGGGAATGCCGGAAGACGCATACAAGCAGCTGCCGGATGCGAAGGGAAACTGGAGGGAAATCAGGAATTTCATCGTAAAAGCCAATGAAAATGACCGTCTGCATGACGGACTGGAGATGCTCAAGACGCTAAGCCGCAAGGATTTGCGTGATACGAAGTGCGAAGTGCTTTGGGATGCGTTGACCACGGCCGCCAAGCCTAATATCCTCAGCAAAAAAGATGAAATCTATTTCAATTATGTGCTGTGTCCTCGCATAAACGGGGAATTTCTACAGCCGTTCCACACGGAGATCCACGAGGCGCTTTCACCTTATATGAACGCGCGCGAGATCAATGACGAGGATGACGCCAGGGCTTTGGTGAACGAGATCATCACTTGGGCCAGGGACAGCATTGCGATAGCGGACAGCTTGAACACCAGAAGGTTACAAGCCACCCCGGCGGGAACATTGCGAATCCGCATGGCGGACGGAAGGTCGAAAGACATATTTACGGTAGCGGCATTGAGGACATACGGAATACCTGCAAGAGTGGACCAGATGACCGGTAAGGCTCAGTATATGATTGACAATGAATGGGTCGACATCACCGCAGAGAGTGCCGCACTGGGAACTATTTCCGAAAAAGGAACGATGACCATGAACTATGTCCCGGGGAAAGGCACACTGGACAATCCGGAATATTACCGCCATTTTACATTGAGCCGGATTCAGGACGGGCAGCGGAGACTGCTTGATTTCGAGGATGGGGACGCTACCGAGCTGGGAGCTGACGCTTCGGCTAAAAGATTCAGTACGCCGTTCACTTTGGATGCCGGAACATACCTGCTGACCAGCGGGACCAGGCTTGCCAGCGGAAAGGTACTGGCAAGAATGACGACATTCCGCGTCGAGAAAGAAAAAAACACTGACGTACAGTTGGTTATGAGGGAGAGCAAAGAGGAAATCAGCGTCATCGGAGCCATGGACCCGGAGGCATTGTATACCCCCGTAGAAGGCGATGGCATCGCTGCTGTGAAGAAGTCAATATTGAGCACCACGGGGCGCGGATATTTCCTGGTCATGGTGTTCGGCGATGGTGACGAACCGAGCAATCATGCCATAAGAGAAGTTCAGTCAATGCTTCCGGAATTGGGCCAATGGGGACGGCCGGTTATGGTTTTCGGGCAGAGCGGGACCAATGTCGACAAGCTTGCCAAAGCATTGGACGGCAGCAACATACATTTCGGCATAGACACCGGATCTGAAATCAGGGACATGTTGTGCAACGGATGCCACAGCCAAACGAAAACGCTGCCGGTAATCGCGATGTGCGACAGTTTCGGCCGCATCGTCTATATCTCAACGGGCTACAACACCTCACTCGCATCCCAGCTCAGAACCGTCATCGCAGGAATCTAACCTACCAATGAGCGGACCACGTCGCGTGAGGTACGGAGGATGAAACCCGGTGACACTGCCGGCTCATCGAAACCGAGTTCCGGAACGTGATGCCGGTCAGGGTCCGGTACGGCTGCGCGGGCAGTGGAATGGAACTCCGTAGCATGGGTAATGCGCTCTATTTCAGCAATATTGTCAGGATTTATACCGGAGCCGGGCATAACGGCCAGACGTCCGGCAGACTGCCTTACCAGACCGGCAATCATTGATGCTCCGGCCAGGGCCTTGGGCTGCTGACCGGATGTCAACAAACGTTCACAGCCAAGGTCAATTATCTGCTCCAGAGCACTTTCCGGGTGCAGGCAGACATCGAAGGCACGATGAAAGGTCACGCTCAAAGGGCCTGCGGCGGCAACCATGCGGCGGCACGAGTCCATGTCAATGTTCCCTTCCGGGGTCAATGCTCCTATGACAATGCCGTCGACACCGGCATTGCGACAAAACTCTATATCGGAAATCATTGTCCTGACTTCGGACGGAGAATAGACGAAACTCCCCTCCCTCGGACGGATGAGGACATTGACCTTGATGCGCGGAACTGCGGTACCCGACGCGGCTGCGACTGCTTCAGCCATCAGGCCCCGACTGGGCGTCACGCCTCCGCAACTGATTGCAGAACAAAGCTCCACGCGAATGGCGCCACCTTCATAAGCTTCCACGACATCCTCCACGGATGTGCAACAGACTTCGATTTTCCTCATTTTTCCTCATATTGTGGTCATAAAGATAACAATTACAGATGAAATGACGCGGAAATTTATTACATTTGAGGGAACATTGAAGAAAGAGATATGAGGGAATTTGTGCCTGCACTTGATTCGGAATACATCATCGACGGAGCCAGAATGGAACTGACCCCGAGGCAGATATTGGAAGAAGCTGTCGGAGAATTTCATAGAAGCCATCCGGCTGCAAGCCTAGAACATGATGATTATCAGACAGATACAGACAAGTCTACTGGAACGGCCGCTGAGCCGCTGATCGACGAGAGCGTAGATCCGTCACCGGAGAGCAATGCCTTTTCATCGGAAAAGATATTCGAATATCTCGGCGAGGTGACATCTTCCACCCTCAAGCCACGCAATATCCCGAGATTCTTCCCGGAAGAGACCACACGTGCGGAAATCGCGACTGCATTGATCCGGACTATCTGGAAAACAGGCCATTTCAGATTGGATGACCTCATCATTGACATCACATGGGAATGGGAGACCTCGGAAGTCGGCGATATGACCGCCTTCTACAAATCCGTGGAGGCGGCTTGCAGTTATCTGGACATGCTGGATATCAGACTGGGCGGATATCACTTTCAGGAAGTCACTGGCACACAGGATGATGGCAAGACAGAAGAATGCCGGATGAAGTTCAATATCTACGTTGAAAAAAGCGAAGACATACAGAGCGCCGATGATTCGGACGAGCCGATAGACATCGCGGAGACCATTGACCGGGAAATCATGAACACCCCGGACATGAATCCGGCATTGCCACTGTGCGAACTCCCGTTCAGGACATCTTCGCCAGTATTGGGGAAAAGCAGAAAGTGCCAGGTCCACGTATCGGACAATATCGGCAACTGGCTGATATACATTCCTTTCGATACATGTAAGTTCCGACTTGGCGGGTCATTGCTGGCAGAGAAGACAGGCCTGGCTGGCGGAAAGGCTCCGGATATCATGGACTCGGATTATTTCATAGATTGTTTCGAAGTGGTGAGAGAGTTCGTGGAAGACGGCGTGATAGTTTCGGGCGCGGCGACAGGTCCGGGAGGGCTCATTGCGACATTGAACAGGATGAGCAACGGTATGACAGCCGGCATTGACGCCGACATCTCAGGAATCTGCCGTTCGTATGGGGAAACCGACATCACCAGGATTCTTTTCAGCGAGGTCCCGGGTGCGGTGGTGGAAATCCGCGACAGCGACTTCGACTACGTGGATGCTGAAATGCTGCTTCAGGATGTGGCTTATTATCCCATCGGTCATCCGGGGAAACCGGGGCTGAGGATAACCAGCGGCAATCAGGACGGCGTGGCGGGCATACTTCAGTCTCTGCTCGGTCAGGAGGACATTGTCCCGGAGGGAGAAGATTAGGAAAATGCGTGTTTAAAGTAAGCATGAAAAAATAAGTTGGTAAAGATTTTGAAGTATTTTCGAGGATAGATTTCTTTTCGAAGAAGGAGTGTACTGGACGTACACGACTGATGAGAAAAGGAATATAGACCGAAAAGACGAGCAAAGATTACCAAATTATTTTTTAAGGGTTACATAATATTCAGACATGATCAACAGGTACGCCAATGTCCCCGCAAAGGGGGACGGAGCCAGGAAACCGAAGATATTCGTCCTGGACACAAATATCGTTCTGCATGACTACAAGGCCATCCGAAAGTTTCAGGACAATGATATTGTCATACCGATAGCCGTGCTGGAAGAACTGGACAAGTTCAAAAAGGGCACGGACGCGTTGAGTTTCAATGCGAGAGGATTCATGAGAGACATCGACCGTCTTACCGAGGGGAAAATGTTCGGACGAGACGGCGTGCCTATCGGCAAAGGTCTGGGAAATATCAAGATAGAGCCGAACCATCCGTTTCCTGACAGCATGAAGGAACTTTTCCATGACGACACCCAGGACCACAGGATTCTGGCTACCGCAATCTGGGTCAGGGACAACAATCCCGACCGTTTCGTGGCGCTGGTAACCAAAGATATAAACCTGAGAATGAAGGCAAAGGCGGCGGGAATGGTGGCGCAGGACTACTTGACTGACCGCGTGGAAGAGGACAAGGTGGAGTTCTCGCAGAAAGAAGTGCAGTTCATCACGGACGCACCGGATGAAGTGATACAGGAACTGGCATACGGCCAGCACAACACCGTCGACTGGAAGGGGCTATGCAAGACCAAGCCATCAGCGAATCAACTTTTCAAGATACAATGGACGACTCATGGAGACGAAATAATCTGCGCAAGATATGACGCAGACATTGACAAAATCATTCTTGTCAGGAAGCGGGAGGCAAGCGGCATCAAACCTAGGAACGATGAGCAGAAATTCGCATTGGACGCATGTCTGAACAGGAAGATTCAGCTGGTGTCATTGACCGGAGGTGCTGGTACGGGAAAGACATTGCTCGCGCTGGCGGCGGCTCTGGAACAGGAGCGGGATTTCGACCAGATAATCCTGTCCAGACCGACCGTCATTCTGGGAAATCAGGATATCGGCTTCCTGCCTGGCGACCAGAAGAGCAAAATGAGTCCTTTCCTGCAGCCGCTGATGGATAACCTCAACGTTATCAAGGCATTGTACCGACCGAGCAGCCGGGAATACCAGCACATCGAGAGCCTTCTGAAGGACGAGAAACTGCTCATAACACCGCTTGCGTATATAAGAGGAAGGAGCCTGGGCAAGGCGTATTTCATCATTGACGAGGCACAGAACCTGACGCCGCATGAAATCAAGACAATCATCACGAGGGCAGGTGAAGGGACCAAGATGGTGTTTACGGGCGACATCTTCCAGATTGACCAGCCTTATCTGGACCAGTGGTCTAACGGTCTTACTCATCTCGGTGAAAAGATGGCCGGACAGAAGCTTTTCGAACACGTATTCCTGAAAAAGGGAGAGCGCAGCGAATTGTCGGATATAGCGGCCAAGCTGTTGTAGGGAGGTTATTGTGGCAAAGGACAAATTAATCAATTTCATAAAGGAATGGATGCTGCCTCTGGCGATTTTCACGGGGGCGGCATCTTATTTGGCACTCCATTATGTGCCCTGGCTGGCATCTGACGTGGAGCCTTCTTTCTCGATTTTTGCGAAACGGGTCCAACCGGCACTCATCGCAATCATGCTATTTCTACAGTTCAACAGGATTTCGCCTCACGACCTGAGGTTCCGGCGCTGGCATTTCATCGCGCTGGCTTTCCAGATCGTCATGTTCATCTTATTCACATGGCTTGCGACATTGATGCCTGACGGAGACCTTAAAATATTGACAGAGTGCGCAATGCTGTGTTTCATCTGCCCTACGGCAGCAGCCGCGGGAGTGATTACCGGGAAACTTGGCGGACGTCTGTCGGACACCGTGTCATACGTCGTGCTCATCAACATTGCGGTAGCGGTCGTCATTCCCCTGGTCATACCTATATTCAACACCGAATCGGATGCGACCTTCTTCGAGAGTTTCATCGCGATCTGCATGAAGATTTTCCCGCTGCTGGTTTTCCCGCTGCTTCTGGCGTGGCTCATCAGATATACTGCCCGGAGACTCCAGCGCTGGCTGATGAGGTACACTGAATGGGCTTTCTATTTCTGGGGCATTTCGCTGACATTGGCTATTTTCCTTGCCACCAGAGCATTGGTACTCAGCCATATATCTTTCTGGATAGTACTGCTGATAGGTGTCATTTCGCTGGCTTGTACGGTCATCCAGTTCGGTGTCGGAAAAGCTGCCGGAAGAGTCGGAAGGAAGGAGTCGGAAGAAGAACGCTCTTCTGATGAAATCACCGCCGGCCAGGCACTTGGACAGAAAAACACCGGCTTCCTGATATGGCTCGGCTACTCGTATCTGACTCCGGTGACTTCCGTCGCAGGAGGACTGTACAGCGTATGGCAGAACATCATCAATTCCATCGAGCTTTACGAGAAGGGGCATAAAGGCAAGTAAGTTTTTCTTGCAATGCATGTATAAAATGATTAAATTTGCGCTCTTTAAGGAAAACTTGATTTCGAAAAACAAAAACCTGTTTTAAAAATATGTTAGAGAACAAAAAAAGGGTGTATCGCTTCGGCGGCAAGACTGCTGAAGGCAATGGCACCATGCGCGAACTCCTTGGAGGAAAAGGAGCTAACCTGGCCGAGATGAACCTGCTCGGCATGCCGGTTCCGGCTGGTTTCACTATCACAACTGAGTGCTGTGCAGAGTATTACTCTCTCGGCGGAGGCTATTCAGATGCATTGAAACAAGAAGTGGCTGAAGCACTTGAAGCTACAGAGAAAATCATGGGCAAGAAATTCGGCGATCCGAACGATCCGCTTCTCGTGAGCTGCCGTTCAGGCGCAAGAAGTTCAATGCCTGGCATGATGGACACCATCCTGAACATCGGACTTTGCTCTGAGACACTTCCGGGAATGATCAAGAAGACCGGCAACCCTCGTTTCGTTTACGATGCTTACCGCCGTCTCATCATGATGTACTCTGACGTCGTTATGGAGAAAGCAGAAGGCATTGAGCCTGAGGACGGTAAGGGAATCCGCCAGCAGCTCGACAAGATGATGTCAGAGCTCAAGGCTGCCAAAGGTTATGCTTCCGACACCGATATCACGGCTGAAGAGCTCAAGGACCTTTGCGACCAGTTCAAGGCCAAGGTTAAAGAAGTTCTCGGCGTAGATTTCCCTGACACTGCAAAAGAGCAGCTTTGGGGTTCTATCGGCGGCGTATTCAAGTCATGGAACGGAAAACGCGCCATTACATATAGAAAGATTGAGAAAATTCCAGATGACTGGGGCACGGCAGTGAACGTACAGTCAATGGTATTCGGCAATATGGGCAATACTTCCGCTACAGGTGTTGCGTTCTCACGTAACCCTGCAAACGGAGACAACAAGTTCTACGGTGAGTGGCTTATCAATGCCCAGGGAGAGGATGTCGTAGCAGGTATCCGCACCCCTAACCCGCTCAACGAGGCTACCAAGACAGAGAAGAACAAGAATCTCGAGTCCCTCGAAAAGGCAATGCCTGAGGTTTACAAGGAGCTCGACGAAATCAGAATCAGACTTGAGGAGCACTTCCACGATATGCAGGACATCGAGTTCACCATCCAGGAGGGTCATCTCTGGATGCTCCAGTGCCGTATCGGCAAGAGAACCGGTCTCGCTGCGCTCCAGATGGCAATCGACATGCTCGAAGAGGGTATGATCGACGAGAAGACCGCCGTAATGCGCGTTTCTCCTGCACAGCTCGACGAGATTCTCCACCCAATCCTCGACCCTGCTTCAGAGAAGAAGGCCAAAGTTATGGCACAGGGTCTTCCTGCATCTCCGGGCGGAGCGGTAGGAACACTCGTGTTCACTCCTGAGGATGCCGTAAAGGCCGCCGCAGAGGGCAAGAAGGTCATTCTCGTCCGTGAAGAGACTTCTCCTGAGGACATCGAGGGTATGCGCGCAGCTGCAGGTATCCTTACCATCCGTGGAGGTATGACTTCACACGCTGCTCTCGTAGCACGCGGATGGGGCAAATGCTGTATCGTAGGTTGCGATGCAATGCACATTGACCTCGAAAACAAGATCGTGACGTTCGCAGGCCACGACAAGAAGTTCAAGGAAGGAGAATGGTTCAGCCTCAACGGCACCAAGGGTCTCGTCTACAACGCACAGATCGAGACAATGGACGCTTCCGAGAATCCGCTGTTCGTGAAGTTCATGGCTCTCGCCGACAAGTTCCGCAAGCTCGGAATCCGTACCAATGCCGATACACCTGAAGATGCTGCAAAGGCTCTCTCATTCGGCGCCGAAGGTATCGGTCTGTTCCGTCTTGAGCACATGTTCTACGGCAAGAATTCAGAGACTCCGCTTGCAAAACTCCGCAAGATGATCCTCTGCGATACTGATGAAGAAAGAAAGGAAGCGCTTACAGAACTTGAGCCATTCATCAAGGCTTCTGTAAAGGGCACCCTCAAAATCATGGACGGCAAGCCGGTAGTATTCCGTCTGCTCGACCCGCCTCTCCACGAGTTCGTTCCTAGAACAGAGGAGAAGAAAGCAGAATTGGCCAAAGAGCTCGGCGTAACCGTAGAGGAAATCGAGAAACGTGGCGAGTCCCTGCACGAGGTCAACCCTATGATGGGTCACCGTGGAGTACGTCTTCACGTGTCATTCCCTCTGATTGCAGAGGTAGAGTACAGGGCTATCTTCACAGCTACTGCAGAACTTCAGGCAGAAGGTTTCAACCCGATTCCTGAAATCATGATTCCTGTAACAATTTCAGCTCGTGAGCTCAGCTTCCAGAAGGCTATCTGCGACAGGGTAAAGGCAGAGGTTGAAGGCAAGTACAGCACCACCATCCACTACCAGTTCGGTACAATGATCGAGATCCCTCGTGCCGCTCTTACCGGCGACAGGATGGCCCGTACCGCACAGTTCTTCTCATTCGGCACCAATGACCTCACACAGATGACATTCGGTTTCTCACGTGATGACGTAGGAACATTCATGGGCGAATATCTCGGAAACAAGCTCCTGGATGCAGATCCGTTCAAGACTATCGACACCAAGGGTGTCGGCAAGCTCGTGGAATATGGTATCCAGAGCGGTCGCTCCAAGAGACCTGAGCTCAAGTGCGGTGTCTGCGGAGAGCACGGTGGAGATCCTGATTCCATCAAGTTCTTCAACAAGATCGGCATCGACTACGTATCTTGCTCACCATTCCGTGTTCCTATCGCCCGCCTCGCTGCGGCACAGGCTGCGATTGCACAGAGCAAATAACAGTAACTCATATAGAATTGAGGCTGACCAGATTACATGGCCAGCCTCTTTTGTTTATTCAAGTATCGAAATCCCCACACAAACCAGGGACTAGCACCCGTAAATCCCGCCTTTGCCGAAAAGGTAAGCTTCCACCTCGTCCATAAGGCCGGCGCGATAAATCAGGTCAATGCCGGTGAACCGGTCCCGCATGAACGGGATGGCGCGGAATGTCTTCCGGAGTTTCTCATGACTGACGCCTATCATTTCCGGCTCGTATGGAGCGCCGGCACGTTTAAGACAATCCCGGACGACATTGAAAGGAAGGATCTGGTCCCGGATCTTGCCGCTGAGTTCAGGCCAATTGTCTTTCACCTCAGTCAGCTGTCTACGGATGCCCTCACGGCCGATATACTTGGCCCTGCTTTCCACAAGGGCGCGGGCAAGATGGTCCGGCATACCTTCGAACACTTCGCGTATATGCTTCTCCATATCATCCCATTCCGGCCATTTGGCCACTGCCGCATCAATATCAATTTTCGTAAAATCCTTGCTCAGAAGGTATTCCATACAAGCAACCGAAACGAGCGTACCTATAGCCACGCTAAAGCCATGAGGCACATGCCTGCCGTCATGACAGAGGCCCTCCATATCCCAATAATGGCTGAACAGATGCTCTGCACCGGAAGCAGGACGGCTTGACAATATCGCCTGCATGGCGAATCCGCTCATGAGCAATTCATACGCAAGTTTGCCGACAGCAGTCACATCGCCGACAGCCACGGCATCAGGATCGGAAAGCGCGTCGCGCAAATTCTTCTGTACCAACGAGAAAGCAAATGGATCAATGCTTTCGCTACCTACTACATCAGCAATCATCCAGTCTGCACCTGAAGGGATTTTCGCTATCAAGTCACCATAACCGGATGCCGTGATTCCGGCAGGAGCCTTAGCTGCAACGGCAGGATCCATCACCATACCAAGAGGTGCCGGGCAATCAAACGTCTGCTTGTTGCCATGATATGTAACAGATGCGCCATAAGAAGTATAACCATCCATCGAAGCTGCCGTTCCGACTATGATATAACGCCTTCCGAGATGACAGGAAGCCAGTTTTGTCAAATCATTGATGACACCTAGACCTACCGCTACCGCGATGACATCCCGTTCCTTCAGATATGATTCGAGCTGCTCCAGATAAGACCATTCGGCATAGAGCCCCGGATCCGTAAAGACAAATGGAGCCACGGTTTTTATGCCGGCGTCTTCAAGATATCCATGGACGGTTTTCCCGGCAATTTCATAAGTGATTTTATCAGCCACGACGACTGCCGTTTTTCCCGGAAACAGGCTGTCGAACATCGCCGGAATTTTTTTCATTGCACCGACGCCAAATTCAAGCGCCTTGGTATCTCTCACCCTTTTCAGGATATTTTCAATTTCGTTCATAACCTCAGAAAACGCGTCTGATTTTCATTCCGCAACGGTTTCAGTTTCGCGAGCAAATCACTGCCAATGCAAAAGTCGCAAGAATGATTTACAACACATTGATTATCATTACATTATCGTAACGAAACCTCAATATGAACCGCTCTGGTCCACGAATCAAAATTAGCAAATAAAACGTTACTTCCAAGGCTTTCCGAGAGATAATGACCAGCCGGAAAAGCAGTGAGGCCGGCCATTTACATGGTCAGCCTCAACATAACTTCCGGGGACAAACCTAACCTCAGAAGCACGTTAACACTCGTAAATTCCACCCTTACCGAAGAGGTAGTTCTCCACCTCTTCCATAAGTCCGGCCCTGTAAATCAGGTCAATGCCGGTAAATCTATTCCTCATGAACGGAATGGCGCGGAACGTACTGCGGAGTTTCTCACGGCTTACACCGATCATCTCAGGCTCATACGGAGCGCCCACCCGTTTCAGACAATCATAAACTTCATTGAACGGAATGATCTGCTTGCGGATTCTCTCGCGCAATTCAGGCCAATTGTTCTTCACTGCTTCAAGCTGTTTGCGGATACCTTCGCGTTCAGTATACTTGCCCTTGCTCTCCACGAGACCTCTTGCCAAGTGACCAGGCTTGCCGTCAAACACCTCGTGAATGGTCTTCTCCATCTCTTCCCATTCCGGCCACTGCGCCACTGCCTTGTCGATATCCATTGACGTAAAGTCCTTGCCGACAAGGTATTCCAGACATGCTGCAGAAACGAGAGTTCCGATAGAGACCTTGAAACCATGTGACACGTGCTTGCCGTTATGGCAGAGACCTTCCATATCCCAATAGTGGCTGAACTGGTGGTCGGTGCCTGAAGCCGGACGGCTTGAAGACATTGCCTGCATTGCGAAACCGCTCATGATAAGGCCGTCGGCCAATTTTCCGGTAGCCTCGACATCACCCGCAGCCACAGCGTCAGGATCGGACAATGCGTCACGCAACTTGCTCTGTACCAACGAGAATGCGAACGGGTCAATGCTTTCGCTGCCTACTGCATCGGCAATGATCCAGTCGGCTCCCGCAGGAACCTTGGCCATAAGGTCGCCATATCCGGATGCGGACATCCCTTCCGGTGCCTTGGCTGCAACAGTAGGGTCGAACACCATTCCGAGAGGTGCAGGACAATCAAATGTCTGCTTGTTGCCCTCAAAAGTAATGGATGCGCCATAAGCGGTGTAGCCGTCCATTGACGCTGCTGTACCTACTATCATATAACGCCTTCCGAGATGACTCGAAACAAGTTTCGTCAAATCATTGATGACACCGGAACCTACGGCCACGGCAATTACATCGCGCTCTTTGAGGAACGCTTCCAGTTGCCCGATGTATGACCACTCGGCGAAAAGTTCAGGGTCCGTGAAAATGAAAGGAGACTCCGTATTGATGCCGGCATTTTTCAGATATCCATAGACTGCTTCGCCTGCGACAGCGTAAGTATTCTTGTCTGCCACTACGACAGCTGTCTTTCCCGGAAACAATTTATTGAACATCGCCGGAACTTTTTCCATGGCTCCCACGCCAAATTCCAGCGCTTTGGTGTCTCTGGCCCTTTCCAGAGCTGTTTCTATCTCACTCATGATATTAAATATTATTATCTCATATTCCGCAAGTTTCACTTGCTGAGTTGTCATTTAACAATAATGTCGTCACTTGTTCGGATATCCAAAACCCACCGCACGTTTTTCACGTTACCCTCACCCTAAATCCCTCCCCTCGGGGAAGGGACTTACCGTCGCCCTCACGGGCTTTAAGGTTTATTTTATGTTACTTTCATTTCTTTGCAATGATGAGCATGAAGCCTCCTATAAGTT